>Ga0209654_1001877_pt1 | contig 15559 bp, 15 predicted proteins | sample SaaInl1SG_22_DNA_FD_184646 | JGI IMG/M metagenome (GOLD analysis project Ga0209654, IMG submission 184646) | Marine microbial communities from expanding oxygen minimum zones in the Saanich Inlet - ESP_161SG_22_DNA (SPAdes) (version 2) | ecosystem: Environmental > Aquatic > Marine > Intertidal... | reverse complement strand
TTACCAACATAGAAGAAGAAGTTTCCACATTCATGAATAACGTATACAAAAACAATTTACAAAACATCAGTATGTTGACAAATGAAGAATTTGTTGAAAACTCACTTTCTAATATTATGAATACACATCATAAAAACATTGAAAAAGCCGTATTAGCAGACCAAAACATCAAAAGTACTGATAACAGAATGTTAAGCATGGTCAACTCAAAGTCTAAGGGTAACATTATCAATGTTTTACAAATGATGGGTGCTGTTGGTCAATGTTCAGTTGAAGGTAAACGTATTAGTTATGGATTCGATAATCGTACATTACCCCACTATCATAAATACAACGATGGTCCAGAGGCTCGTGGATACGTTAAACACTCATTCATTGATGGATTGAACCCACAAGAGTTCTTCTTTCACGCAATGGGTGGTAGAGAGGGTTTGATTGATACAGCTGTAAAAACTTCTGAAACTGGATATATCCAAAGAAAACTTGTTAAAGCTATGGAAGATTGTAAAGTCAATTTCGATTTGACTGTGCGTAATGCTGCTAGTCAGATTATTCAATTCATTTACGGCGATGATGGTATGAATTCTGTGAAACTTGAAAAGCAACACCTCGGTTATCTTAAATTTGGCACAACAATTGATGATATAAAGGACACTTTCTTAATTGAGAGTGTTGATACATTAAAGGGTTACGTGAATGCCGATACATTGAAGAAAATGAAATCAAATAAAAAAGCTTTGAATACTAAACTTCTCAACTACTTTGAACAAGTTATCGAAGATAGAACTTTTATAATTGAAAAAATACTCAAGTTCAAGCCAGACACATTCATTGTGTATCCTATCCCATTCAGTAGGCTAATCAATAAAGCTATAACTGTCCATTATCTTAAGAAATTGAAAGCACCTACAGATTTATCAGTGGATTATATTCTTGCTAAAATTGATGAGTTATACAAACTCACAATCTCAAACTCGGTTGAAGGAAATAAAGTCCTTCACATGTTGATCCGTCATCATCTCAATCCAAAACAACTTATTAAAGAACTTAACTTTACAAAAGATGCATTTGACTACTTATGTCTCAATATTGAAAATCATTTCTACAAATCACTTGTGAATCCCAGCGAACTTGTAGGTGTTGTAGCTGCTCAGAGTATTGGTGAGCCAACTACACAACTTACATTGAACACATTCCACTTGTCTGGTGTAGCATCGGCTTCTAAAGCTGTTCGTGGTGTCCCCAGAATTAAAGAATTGTTGAGCATTTCTAAAAATATCAAGTCACCTTCTCTTACAATTCATTTGAATGAAACATACGCTTATGATATTGCGAAGGCAGAAGAAGCTAAATCGTTTATACAAACGACATATTTGTCAGACTTTATTGATACAATGGAGATTTACTATGAAAGCAATGTTGTTGAAAATGAAAAAAGTATAATTAATGCATATGATAACTACAGCATTCTTGATGATGTAGAATTGGAAACAAAAGACTGTAAAAAGAAAGCTAATAACTGGTTACTCAAAATTGAAATTAATGCAGAAAAATTAGTGGATAACAAACTCAAAACTGAAGATATCTATAAAGCATTTGTTACAAATTACAACGATAGAATCCACTGTATTCATAGTGATGATAATGCTGATAAAATCATTTTCAGAATCAAGTTGACTCCTGAAAACAGCGAGGATATCATTACAGACATGAAAGCTTTAGAACAAGAAATGTTAAGCATGGTTATCAATGGAATTTCGGGTATCAATAATGTATCTACACAAGCTGATTGCTCTATCATGGAGATTAATCCTGAAACATTGAAACTAGAAGTTAGAACGAATAACAAAAAAGATAAAAAAGAACATTGCACCCCTGTGGGTAAGGAATGCGAGAATGAACAAAATGTTCATTGCCAACTCATAACTGAAGGAACTAACTTGTTAGACATTCTTGGATTGAGTAAATATGTCGATCCAGTGAATACTATTTCAAATGATATTTACGAAATTTATGAAGTATTGGGAATTGAAGCCGCAAGACAAGCCTTGTTTAATGAAATTGATGACATTTTCAAGGAAAGCGGTAACGTAAATCAAAGACATATTTCATTACTCATCGATACAATGACAAGTAAGGGCTCATTGTTATCAATTGACAGACACGGTATTAATAGAAGTGATATTGGTCCTCTTGCAAAATGTAGTTTTGAGGAAACAGCGGATATCCTCATTAAATCTGGAGTCTTCGGGGAATATGATAAAATGCAAGGTGTAGCTGCTAACGTTATCGTTGGGCAAATTCCCAAATGTGGCACAGGTGATTCTGATATTATCATGGATCATGAACTCATTAGTAAATCCAATGAAGTGCAAGATTACACAGATGACCTTCAAGAAAGTAACATTCTAGAATTATGTGGAAACATTGGAATGAGTTTCGAAGCACCCGTTCAAAAAGGATCGTTTGAAGATGAAGATGTTGACATTAAAATCGTGAATTGAAAAAATATATTACAATAAATATAATGATATCAAAGAAAACTAAGTTTGATATTATGATAATAATTCTATGTTTGATACCATTACTTATCTTTTTTAGATTTAACAAGAATAATCTCATTTATTACATTCATAAAAAAAACAAAGTAGTTTACTACATAATTAAAACATTAATAACAATATTGGCATTAGTATTTATGATGTATATGAAAAACTTAATTTTTAACTAAGTTCAACATTGGGAAGCGGACACGTAGAAGCATATTCTGGTGAATTCATCACAGTATCTTTGACATCATTAATCTTTTTTAAAGAGTTACAAATTTGAATATAATCATATTCATCCATAATTTGTGAGTATTTATCAATTAAACCTTGGATTTTATGAATTTCAGAAGTCATTTTCGTTCTTGTTGTCATCAATAGCTATTATCCTGATCATTTTTTATAAATCTATTTCGTTTTGTCCTATAAAATTTTATATTATGGTATGTTTTTGGTGTTTATATTTTTTTTAAAGATAATATATCTTTTATATTCAGGTTATTTTAACTTATATAGTCTATTGTAGAATAATATTATATTGTCTTTCATTCATTGTTATTTTTTATCAATAAAGAGAATCCAGAGGTGAAAAATAATGGTGAAAAAACACCCTTTTCAAAAACTTTTTCAAAAAAAATTTTTATTTTCAAAATTTTTTTATTTTTATGACTTTTTATTTTTTAGATATATATATATATGTTTATACTTTTTTTTAGGTTTTAGGTTTTAGGTTTTATGTTGATAATCTTTTATATTTAAAGGTTAAATTTTATATTTATATTATAATAAAATAAATATGTCGTTAAAATATGCATGCTATAATTGTGGTTATGAAACGAATAGGAAGTGGTCATTTGAAGACCATATCAGTCGTCCATCAGCGTGTGAAAAGAGGATAAAACGACATGATAAAATACATAATGTAGTCCCATGTAGTCCCAACTGTAGTCCTAATGTAGTCCCAAATGTAGTCTCATGTAGTCCTAATGTAGTCCCATGTAGTCCCAATGTAGTCCCTAACAATAAATTACAACCTAATTCTGAAAATAACATTCATTCTCTTCAATGCAAAACGTGTCTAAAAGTATTCTCTTGTAGACAAAATAAATATAGACATATCAAAGCTGGAAAGTGTATATCTATTAAAGATAAAGATAAACAAATCGAAGAACTGAAACAACAATTGGAAGAAGAAAAACAAAAAAGAAAAGAAGATGGGGGTTCGAAATCAACCATCAATAATTATAACATTACAAACAACAACAATTACTTTGATCATAGCATCAATTATAACAACTACGATAATCTGAGCTTAGACCATATAACGAAAGAAGATATTAAGCGTCTTTTTAACAATTGTAGAATGCAATATCCTGAATTATCAGAAGACCTAACTCGTATGATACTTAGTCCAAAAGAAAATCAATGCATATACTTGCCAGAAGGTCAAAAATCCAATACATGTGCTGTTATAAAAGATGGTGTCGAAATGAGAAAGCCCTTGATACGGGTTTTAATGGACTTGGGAGTGCAAACAGCCACATTAATAAGAGACTCCAATGTCATTGTGAGAAATAAAAAAGATGTTGTAAATAATCAGTTTTGGGCTGATAATCGTAATGCTTGTGGACTGAATATATCAGATATAGATTATATGACTGATACAGATAAGGAGATAGTTCAAAGAAACAAGAATATAGTTCTTGATATGAGTGATGGTAAAATCTAACATTAATGAATAGAAGACTTAAGAAACATTCTTCTAAAATAGATTTAAACACATATCACATATGTCAGTATATTAAAAATGTCTGCTTCTGCTATTGGTATTGATCTTGGAACTACTTACTCCTGTGTTGGAGTATGGCAAAATGGTCGTGTTGAAATTATTGCTAACGACCAAGGAAACCGCACTACCCCTTCTTATGTTGCATTCACCGACGAAGAACGTCTAATTGGTGACAGTGCTAAAAATCAAGCTTCTATGAACCCTAAAAATACTATTTATGATGCTAAGCGACTTATTGGTCGTAATTTCACAGACCAACATGTCCAAACTGATAAAAAACTCTGGACATTCGATGTTCAAAACGATGGAAAAGATAAACCTAAAATTTCTGTAGATTACAAAGGTGAAAATAAATCATACTATCCTGAAGAAGTATCTTCTATGGTTCTTGTCAAGATGAAAGAAATCGCTGAATCTTATCTTGGTAAAGAAGTTAAAGATGCGGTTATTACTGTTCCAGCTTATTTCGGCGATGCCCAGCGCCAAGCTACAAAGGATGCTGGTGTAATTGCTGGTCTTAATGTTCTCCGCATTATTAATGAACCAACAGCGGCGGCGATTGCATACGGCCTTGATAACAAATGTGAAAAAGAAAAAAATGTATTGATCTTCGATTGTGGCGGTGGCACTTTTGATTGCACAATTCTCAGTATCGAGGATGGAGTATTTGAAGTAAAATCCACCGGTGGTGATAGCCATCTTGGTGGAGAAGATATTGATGATCGTCTTGTTGAACATTTTGTTCAAGAGTTTAAACGCAAACACAAGAAAGACCCTTCTACAAATAGCAAATCCATGCGCCGTCTCCGCACTGCTTGTGAAAAGGCTAAACGCAATCTTTCTTCTGGTAATCAAACTCAAATTGAAATCGATTCTTTATTTGACGGAGTAGATTTCATTTCTTCTCTCACTCGTGCCAGATTTGAAGAGCTTTGTGCTGACATTTTCCGCAGAACTCTCGATACTGTTGAAAAAGTCATTCTTGATGCAAAGGTCTCCAAGTCTGATATTGATGAAATCATTCTTGTTGGTGGTACTACACGTATTCCCAAAATCCAAAAGCAACTTTCTGAATTCTTCAACGATAAAGAACTTTGCAAATCTCTCAATCCCGATGAAGCTGTAGCTTACGGTGCTGCTGTCCAAGCTGCTATTCTATCTGGCGAAAAAGATGAAAACATTCAAGATCTTCTTCTTCTTGACGTAACACCACTTTCTATGGGAATCGAAACAGCTGGTGGTATCATGACAAATCTCATTGACCGAAACTCTACCATTCCCAGTAAAAAATCTCAAACCTTCTCTACTTATTCCGACAATCAACCAGCTGTCACTATTCAAGTCTATGAAGGAGAACGTAAATTCACCAAAGATAACAAACTACTTGGAAGTTTCGAATTGAGTGGAATTCCACCTGCACCCCGCGGTGTTCCACAAATTGAGGTATCTTTTGACATTGATGCGAATGGTATCCTCAATGTATCTGCAGTAGATAAAGGAACTGGTAAAAAACAAACTATTACTATTACTAACGATTCTAAGATGAGTAAAGAGCAAATTGAAGAAATGATTCAAGAAGCTGAAAAATATAAAGCTGATGATGAGGCACAAAAAGAGCGTGTTGAAAGCAAGAATGCTCTTGAAAATTATCTCTATAACACTCGTAACACTATTGATAAACCTGAAGTAAAACTCGAAGAAGCTGACAAAGCCACCATTCTTGATGAAGTCAATGAGAAAATCAAATGGCTTGATGATAATCAATCAGCTTCTAAGGATGAATATGATTCTGTCATGAAAGAAGTTGAAGAAAAAGTTAAACCAATCATTTCTAAAATGTATGAAGGTATGAATGCTGGTGCTCCCCCAGGAAGTCCAATGGATGCGGAACCACAAGCCGCAAATGCGGGTGGTGAACCAGGACCAAAGATCGAAGAAGTCGATTAAAATTATACATATAATATGAGCATTAAACCTCCTATGGTTGTTAAGTTAGACATGAATGGATAATATTGGTAACCAGCTGGTGGGAAATGATATAATAGAGTAGCTAAAACAGTAAATACGATCAAAGATAATGTAGAATAAAAAACTAATCTTTTATTTTTCTTAATTAATCCTACATTGATTAATATTGGAGCAATGAGTTCAATGATAATAGCTATAATTATAGCCATATAAGCTAATTGTATGGGAATCTTCACGGGAGTTTTTTTTGTGAATTCGTTTGAGATTTTATAAAAATTGATCATCTTATCTATTCCAGAAAGAAAGAACATAATCATCATAATATTCACAGGAATCAATTTATTCATCATATTTAATTAATTACAATATAAATATGCCTTACACCAATCCCAATATTGCTGATGTAACTCACAACACTGATGACACTATGACAGTAAAACTTAAAAATGATACTACTATGAACATTAAATTTAAAACAGACAACTCACCTATTCAGAAGGAAGATAATGCATTCGATTGGATTGTTTATCGTTCTTAAATATGATGTGTCCAAGCTTAAACAAACAAAATGAAGGCATAAATAAATGGCTTTGACATCTCTTGATAAAGATAATGTAAATAGATTAATGGAATCTCTCTCAATTACAAAAATAAATGATGAAAAATACAATGAAATGAAACGTTACAATACTACGACTATATCCAAATTACAAATGATTGCAGAACAAATTGAATATCTACAAAATTCGGCTAGAAATATCATGATGATATCTGAATTGAATAAAACATTACACGAAGCTGAATGTAACTTCTCAAAAGTGATGGGCCAGGTCTATCATTTTTACGAGAGAGAGAATGGTTCTGTTTTTTGTTCGATGATTGGTCCAGATGAATGGACACTTTACCACAAATATTATGGATCATTTTTGTATGATTTTGATTCGGAATTTAAAACAATTTCAATGAAAAAGTAGTGAAATGTGTGTAATGTGTCTAAAAATAAAAAAGACATGGTAAAGTATATAAGAAATGAATTATAATTTCATAAAAATTAAACCTTGGGGTAATTATTTAACAATTATTGATCCAACTAATACTCCAAGGTACATGTGTTTTTCAAACAATGTAGATGCAATGTCATGTATATCATATTTATCGACATTTAGATCTAAACATGGGTTTTTTCCACGTATTGACTTGAGCAAACCCAATGATAAACACAAAATAAAATCCATTGTAAATAAACCAAGAAAACCATCTCATGTGGCTAATTTTTTATCCATAGAATCGATTGATCAATATGAGTTGGATTATGTATGTTCGAAGAATAGTATTGGTTTTTTTTATGTTCATAGTTTTGGATATATTTTAAAAAATAATGAGTTACAGCTTTTACTTTCTGCACAAGAATTAAATAGTGAACCAAATGCTTATAGATACATAAAGAATCTTGATGACATATATAATAAAAATTAGGATAATATATGATAAATCATAAAAATTGATTTATATATTTATTATTGAACTATAACAATTAATCAATACAATACATTCAAATAAATACTTTTAAACTTAAGAAACAATGGGTGCTTCTTCCTCTATTATGTGCAAGAATGTTTCATGCATGGATTCTATTCCTCAATATTCGATTGAAGATGTGAAAAAAAATTTCCTCATCGTAAATGATGAAAAAACTTTTCGTAGATATATTGACTATGCAATCAAAAATGATCATATGAAACAAATTGAAAAATATCTGGCTAATAATGGATACACCAGAACCGAATGTGATTGTGTTAGTGGTGAAACAAAAACAGTTCTCACTACTGGAGAAAAGCCATTCAATGCATTCGCAAGATATGCAAGTTATGAAATGAAAAATCCAGTTGATCAAATAATCCTCAAAGATCATATGAAAAAATGGATGGTGTGCCATAACAGACCAGAAAATGATATGAAATGGAATGACGTTAATAATAAATCAGCTTCAATGTGTGGTTCTGATGAAAAAGGTCCTGGTCATGTGTTCATTACAACAAAAGAACTCGATTGGAAGAATTTCAATATTCTTACGATTGTTTTATCGAAGAATGTCGAGTTCCTTCTTGAATTGAAAGAAGTTGCGATGCATTATGTTAAGCAACGAGGTTGGAAAAAAGCTGGAATGTATTTCCACTGCTTCCCTCACAACAGTGTGAATAGTCTTCATTTGCATATTGTAAATGAAGAGGAAAAATACATTGGTCATATGCATGGTGAATGCAAATATAAAAATCTTCCATTAGATGTGGCGATTAAAGTGGCTCAGAGCCTGTAATTTCATCTAAAGTATTGAAATCACTTTCAGTGTTAAGTTTATCTTTATCAATACAATTGTAAATTCTAGGTTTTGTGAATACACTACTTTGAGCTAAATCATCACCAGTGAAACACCCATAAATTTGGAATAGTTTGTTATATACCAAAAGAGAGTTTGTGACTGTAACTGAAATGGTCATGGAATCTAAATATTTAAAGTAAAAAATCAACAGATAACTTAAAGTCATATTACTTACAGTGATAAAAAAACACATGATATTACTGTTTTTTAGTATTGTGTTAAGTTCACCTATTCGTTTTTTTATTTCTGGATAGTATTCTATCTGAGTTGTAAGTGAATTCTCCGAAATTTCATCGTTTTCATCGAAGTGTTCAATCATATATGTTTCTCTTTTGTTTTGCCAGTAGTATAAATTTATGAATGATAAAGCACAAAACATGTTCATAAAATGTATGAAATTCCAATAAAAGAATTTCTCACTTAAACTACACGATGAATCATCGCAGTTTTGAGGAATGAAAAGTAATGGAAATGAACTTATAAGAATTTTTACCATCATCATTGACATTTTCATGTAGACAATGATTAAGCTTTTGACATCATCTGAGTCTCTTGTGCATTTTTTGTATAATTCTAACATCATCGTGTTCGCTTTATTTTGATGTAAGCATATACAATTATTTCAGTTGAAAATACGTAAAAGTATTTAAAAATTAATTGTATAGTATTATTCATATAGTAATAGATCATTATATCAACACATAATATGGGAATTGAAAATCCATTGCGTCCTCGTCGCAATTCCCGGGTTTAAGCTAAAAATGGATTCTTTATTAACCAAAACAAGTCCCATTGGCCAAGTCTGGATAAGGCGCATCTCTTATATTGTTAATAATATACATAATGTGTTGTAAAATACACAATTGAGGTGAAGGTGAAATCGCCGGTTCAAATCCGGCATGGGACAACTAAGAATTTTGGTTAATTATTGGAACACTATAATGCTATACCTCCACGTGGTGTGTTCTGGATAACGCTAAAATAGCATGGTCCATATTTGATTTATTGTTGAAGACACTATGACCGAGCTGGTTAAGGTGCGAGACTTAAGCTCTCGTGGTCGTAAGACCGCGTAGGTTCGAATCCTGCTGGTGTCAATTAATCAAGTATCTTTTTTATCTTTCAAATAGATACAGTCTATTTAAACTCAATAAACTATTAATCAATAATATTTTGCTTTTACAAAATATTTCAAAAATTACATTTATTTTTACCACCACTTATCTTCTTCATCTATAAATCCTTGGAATGTTTTGGATTTTTGCAATTCCAATACTGTTTCCCATTCTAAGTTATCATCTTCAATTTTCTTAATTTGTTCAAGTTGTTTTTCAACCCATGATTCAACATTAAAATTCTCGGGGAGTTTTTCTCTTTTAAGATGTCTATTCTCATCACTTGATAATTTCTGCAAATTCGTATAATGAAAACATGCTTTTTGATGATTTGGATCAGTAAAATCAAAAACATGACAGGGAATTATATGATCGACATCACATTGAACATCATTCATGCTTTTTTTGTTTAAATATAGATGTATATCTTCCCATGAACAACCAATCAAATCTTTACTTGTTTGTTTTTTACAATTTCCGTATAATGCAGCATTCAATCTACACCTTAAAATTCGTCCCGTTTTAAAAGAAGGGTCATTTTTAATTCTTTCCTTCTGTTTATTTCTTAAATGTTCTCTATTCTTTTTTTGCCATTTTCGTTTTATTTCTTTAATTTTTTCTATGTTATTCCTTCTATATTCTTTTTGACATTCTGCACAAACACCACACAATCCATCAATATTTGCATTATCTCTGTAAAATTCAAATCTTGATTTTTCAATTAGACATTTTGAACACGTTTTTTTTTCACATTCAACATAAGTTTTATTTTCAATATTATTTTTAACTTTTGATTTATAGCATGATTTACATTCACTTCTATGATAATTTCCGTTTTTACTAAACTGACTCAAATCCTTTTCAATATTACATTTTGAACATATTTTATGGTTTTTAGATAATAAATCATTACGCTTATCTTTCAAAACACTTGGTTTCTTATTATTTATACATTCTTTACAAGCACTTCTATGACCATCTTTTCTATTATTATCTTTATGAAACTCCCCCAAATCTTTATCAATATTGCATTTACTGCAAATTTTAGAAGTCATATTTAGATCTATTTCTTTTATTATGATCGTGATCGTTATTAATCTTTAAATAGATTTATATTCATCTTAAAATGGATATTCTATTCAATATCCTTAATAATATATACTATTTTGTTACAAAATAAGAATATACAGTTCTTTAAAATATTTATGATACCAAATGATATATTGATGTCATGACGAGTCGCACTTGCACCATCAAAGAATCCGCTCATTTCATTTCTATAATATATAGTCAAAAAAATTTGAAGAAAAGATACAAATTATAGACATATAGAGTAAGAATGGTTACAAACCCAGCTCTGAATATTCCTGGGTCTTTGACTAGAATATATGAAAGGAAACTGTCAAGTATAAATGATGGTAATATATCTGTAAAGTTAGCGAATAAAAAATATTTCCACATTACACCAGGTGGTATGAAACGAAAACACGATATAAAGGACTGTGACCTCGTGGGGGTGAATTTTAATAACGGAATTTATTCAATAGTAGATCCCGATAAGACACCTTCGAGAGAAATAGATTTACACGCATTACTTCTGATGGACAGTGAATTTGATAAGGATTGCTGTGTTGTTCATTGTCACCCCCAAAATATAATCGCATATACTGGATTAACTGACCACGTTGAATTGAAAACCATCAAATATTTTTTTCCAGAAATTCCTTTCAAAATTGGTGAAAATGTTCCTTATTTTCCAGCTGGATCTTTAAAATTAGCAACAGAAACATACAAAAATATGAATGAGAACAATAACGAAATTGTTATGTTAGAAAATCACGGTGTTGTTGTCAAAGGTGATGATTTGGAGCACATGATTGATATGATTGAAATTATTGATTACTATTGTGAAATAGCGCTGAAAGATGAAGTTATCGTGCTCAATCATTTATGAAAAAATGATACATTAACAGTGGTATTTTGAAAGATAATATTCAATGGATAATTTGCACTATTTCAAATATCTTTGAAATCTTTTATAGGATCATACCCAAAAGTGCGATTTTTTCCAATTTCCTTCGTCAAGTACATATCGACAATTATTGGAAAGTTCTTTTTAGATTTGTTTTCTTTACAGTATTCATCCTCTTGTTTCTTGTCTCTTTTGATATGGAAAACAGATGGGCCATCTACCCATGTAATTTTTTTATTATACGGAAGTTTTGCCATACCGAGAAAGTACATAAATTCTGACCCCATTGCAAATAGTGACCCTGGATCGCCACCACTTACTATAGTATAGCAACATTGTAATGAACTTGCATTGGCTTTTTCCAAATATACTTTGTCGATGTTTGGTCCATGATAGCCACCTGTAATCGATATAAATGTTCTTTCTGAAGTAGCGACCAAGATACAACCACCGCTTTTAGGGTTAATCGAACCTTCATAGATACCGCAAGGAAAATACCCTATGTAGTCAAATTCTGCCTCAATCTTTTTTCTTTTTTTGTCACTGAATACAGTAACCTTTTTGTTGTTGATTCGCACAACTGCAAGAGATTCTCGTAAATGATATAATCTTTCACCTTTCACGTCCCGAGACGGTATCATTGAAAAATAATTTTTTACAGGTTTGACCTTGGGAGAAGATTTGTCTTTAGGGACAGCTTTGGAAGCAGCTTTGGCTTTGGGAGTAGCTTTGGAAGCAGCTTTGGAAGCAGCTTTGGAATCTTTGGCAGCTTTAACAAATGCTTTGAATTCAGCTTTTATAGGTTTGCATTCATCTGTAGTTGGACCGGGTTTTGACAAACATCTTTTGTATTCTGTGGCTTTTGCCTCATCATCGAAAGCCCTAAGAAAGTCTTGTTTCATTTTTGAAGACATTTTTTAACATATATATAATGTTTTTTAATCATTTTTATAAATATAAGATTTTAAGCATAATTTATGTATGATTTACGAATTTGTCAATAGCGTTATGAACAAAGATGATAAAAAATGATACATTAAGAGTGATATTTTGATACATAATATATTGAAATATAACTAAACTAAATATGATCGCATTCAAATCTACAGAACAGTGTAAACTTGTTAAACGTCCATCAAAAGTAATAAAATCACCTTATGTAGGAGATATAATCATCAACGAAAAAGAATATTTGGCACATTGTCCCTCATTGGGATTAGGTAACATTCTTTGCTGTGACTCTGATTTAATAGTTTCAAAAAGCACGAACGAAAAATCCAAAACAGATTACATTATTGAAGCTGTGAAAGACAGTGATACGTGGGTAGGTAATATTCCCCTAAACGCAAATAGAATGGTAAAACAATTATTGGAGTCATCAACTTTACTACCAGATGTCGCTTATATAAAACCAGAATATAAAATGGGGGATTCAAGGTTGGATTTTTATGTTAAAGATACAAATGACAATGAGTTTTATATAGAAGTGAAAAGTGTTCATATAAAGTTGAATAACAAAGCTATATTCCCAGTTGGATATAAAGGAAAAAAACAAGAAACCGTATCCGAAAGAGCAAATAAACATGTTAAGCATCTAACGGAACTTTCTAATGAAGGTAAAAACACAATGTTAGTATTTGTTGTTCAAAGAAATGATTGTGATATCTTCGAACCTTATTTCGATAAAGATCCCATATTCTCAGGATTACTTTATGAAGCTCATGAAGCAGGTGTAAAAATAAAAGTTCTCCAATGTTCAGTTGATGAATGTTGTATGAAATTTGAAAAATTCATGGATTATAACCTCACAAATCATTTGAGAAGAAATGAAGAATCAGTTGTTTGAACTATTTCCTCAAAATCATAATTCTCAAATTGCCTAGCAGCTTTTTCAATATGCTTCATCGAAATTTCAACACAATCGATCGTGAATATACAAGTATTGTGTTCAATTATAAGAGGTCCATTGTTGTTAATGACGTGTCTCATGGAATCGATTATTTTGACATAATTATTTTTCATGTATGTGTTTTCTTTTTCTTTATATATGTTTTATATTTTATCTTTAAATTCAATTCATAGTTGTTGGATATCGAGATTGAAATCACTATCAAATTTACCCAGTGAAATCTTTTTGTCATCAATTAATTTTTTGATTTCAACACCCAAATCAATATTCTGTTGATAGACTTCAGAATTATTTTGTGGAAGGTTGGGCATAAATGCCATAAAAGCTACAACTTTTTGAGACATCGACAATTGTCTGTCATTGAGAATTCTTTTGACATTTTCTGGGATGCTGTTTGGGTCCATGATAATACATATTATGCATAAAACATTTAAATATTTTTTAGTGTAAGTTATATATTAAAAATCAAGACACACTATATGAATAATTCATCTCTCTCTAACGAAAAACTGGTTTTTCTTCATAGTATCAACGATAAAATTCGCAACAAACAAAGAGTTGATAGAGCATATGGAAGAAAAAAAGAAATTCAACGATTGACACAGATCATTCTGAGAAGAACAAAGTCAAATCCAATTCTACTTGGTGAAGCAGGAGTAGGAAAAACAGCCATTGTCGAAGAACTTGCACATATGATCGAGGATAAAACTGCACATCATGAATTACATGATTATGAGATTTTCGAGCTGGATATGAATGCACTTGTAGCTGGAACAAGACAGAGAGGTGATTATGAAGAAAGAGTTAAAGAAGTTATTGATGAACTTCAAGAAGAAGATACTAATAAAATAGTTCTCATTGATGAAATCCATAATATCACAAATGGAGTTAAATCAGGGGACGGTTCGAATGCCACGAATATTTCTGAACTCCTCAAGCCCGCATTGGCTAGAGGAAAATTAAAATGCATAGGTGCCACAACTTATGATGAATACATGAAGTATTTTGTGAAAGATGCAGCACTTGAAAGACGTTTTATGCCTTTGGAGATAGAAGAACCTGGTATGGATGAAACACTTGAAATACTTCGCAGTATAAAACATTATTACGAGGAATATCATAAATGTAAATACACAGATGATGCAATTGAAGAATGTGTATCTATTGCAAAAAGATACATTCACTATAGAAATTTCCCAGATAAAGCCATTGATTTACTCGATGAATTAGGTTCCCATAATGCTATGATTAATATGAAAAAAAAGAAGAAAAAAGACACTATCACAAGTAATGATGTTGTTGAATTTGCATGCGAACATTTGAAAATCAACGTTGAATCAGCAAATGCTTCGCGTGGTAATAAAATCAAGAAACTGAGAGAAACCATGTTATCCAAGCTTAAAGGTCAAGACAATGCAATCAAACTTTTAACAAATTGTCTTCTTCGAAATGAATGTTCTTTACGTAGTCACAAGCGTCCCATTTCTACTTTCATGTTTTATGGAAAATCTGGGACAGGTAAATCAGAATTAGCCAAAATCTTGGGGACAGAGTATTATGATTCAATGATAAGATTAGATATGTCGGAATATATGGATTCATATTCTATATCTTCACTCATCGGTTCTCCACCAGGATATGTTGGATATGATGCAGGTGGTATCCTAACAAATGCAATCAAAAAAAATCCATACACAATTGTCCTATTTGATGAAATAGAAAAAGCACATCCCAATATATTCAATCTACTTTTACAAATTATGGAAGATGGAATTTTACACGACAATCAAGGAAAAAAATATAATTTCTCAAATGCAATCATAATCATGACTTCGAATGCTGGATATACAGACTCCAATCAAAATATGGGTTTTCAAGTA
>Ga0209654_1001875_pt1 | contig 15592 bp, 26 predicted proteins | sample SaaInl1SG_22_DNA_FD_184646 | JGI IMG/M metagenome (GOLD analysis project Ga0209654, IMG submission 184646) | Marine microbial communities from expanding oxygen minimum zones in the Saanich Inlet - ESP_161SG_22_DNA (SPAdes) (version 2) | ecosystem: Environmental > Aquatic > Marine > Intertidal... | reverse complement strand
AAATAACTTCCTTCTTCATTAATTCTAAAGGCTTGATTACCACCAATTCGAGTTATCGATCTACTATCGTATTCGTTAAATGCTTTTTCTTTATATGTGTAATCTGCAGAATAACTTACGTTTGGTTGATTCCGCTGGATGATTCCTTTTTCTATTAAAGGGTCAAGTGCGTCGAGCATTATATCGTGGTGAAATACTCTTTGTTGATTTGTTAGTACGTCAATAAATTCATAGTGACCACCAATTAAACCTTTTTCAATTATAGAATAAAGATCTTCAACATTTTTTTGTACATAGTTTCCAATTATTCTTCTTTTAACATTGGCATCTGCTGTTTTTGTAGCAAACGAACCATAGCGATATGGTGTTTTAGGATTTATAACAGGTTCCTCAATCATAGTTCCTAAATCAACAAACCAAAAATTATCATTAGTAAAACTAGAAAATAAATAAAACGGTAATCCTTCAATTGTTTTAGCTTTATTTTTTACCCATATCATTGCTTCTAATGGATTCATATTAGGAACAATTAATTTCATATTCTGCTTTGGGTTTCTATTTCCTAATACGACTTCACGGTTGTCTAAAAAGTTTTCAGATATTTTTTGAATAATGTCGTGTGCGTTTCCAGTAAAGCTTCTATTCACGTTTAATAGATTTGAAAAGTACGCAATGTCTTGAATCAAATGTATTATTAATAAATCACTACTTTCATTTGCTTTTTGGCTTACAATAACCTTTGTAATAATAAATTTTTTCGTAATTGCTCGAGCACCTTCACGAGTACTTTTAATTCTTATAGTAACAGTTTCTGCACCAAGTAAATCCATTTGTGCATAGATATTTGCTGTATCTAATAGACTTAATGTTGCAGTAAGATATGGTTTATCTAAATGCTCGTACACATCTAAGTCAGAAACACTAGCCCGGGCTTCAACCGATTTATTTAACCGTTCCGATTCTATTAAAACCGATTCTAAACTATAATCAGAACCGTAACTTTCAGCTGCACTAATACTCAAGTTCTTAATGCCTCTCTATATGCACTTACTATTTCTATAATATTTTGAGGCTTGATAATGTTAATTGTTTTTAGCTCGTCATTCATTTTAAAATATCTATCCAGATACGTAACCTTTGTATCTTGTACACCAGCCGCAAATGTCCCTGTTGAAGAGATAGTATCTACATATTCGCCATCAGCATTTTCGTAATGATGAGCTGCATTATACTCTTTTACATATTCAAGCACCGAAATAGTTTCAATATCACCTTCACTATTAGTCGATATTACGTTTTCACCAGGTGTAAAAGTACCGGTAGTATTAGTTAAAACAAGTTGACCCAAATCGACATGTCGGTGATGAATCGTACCAGTGGCACCAGAACTTTGTCCTTTTATAGTCTGATCCATTTTCATTTTATCTAAAAGATATGATTGAGTAACTAAAGTATCATGAACATAATCTTTTAGTATTTTTTCATTTAAATCTCTATTTGTTAAAGGCCAACCTCTTTCTCTTAAATTATCATTCATTAGCCAAAATGTCCAATAATAATTTGTCGTGTTATATAACTTGAACGAGACTTGATCTGGTCTTTCAAATTCTTGAATATAATACGTGTTATAAAAAGATACATTCTGTTTAATTTCATCTATTACTGAAACATATACACTAAGATCGCGAAATAAATCTGGCAGCGTTTCATCGCCAAATCCATATGGAGCAATTGGAAAGTACTTAAAATAATTCATTAAAAGGATCCCATTGTATCAGTGAGGCTAGAAGATTTAGTTTGAGGTGCATCGCCATCTCCTTCAACCGCATCATAACCCATTTTAATATCTTTTCTAGATAGAGTTCTGTATTCAACAAAGCTTAATGATAAATCAGTTTGTATTGCATGTCCGTCTGCATGGAATGTATTATTTCCAATCGGATTTGAGTTAACACTTATACTTTCTAAATAACAATATTTGATAGGAGTCCCAACTTGTATTTCAAATCCACGGTCAGTTCTTACCTTTGGGGTAATTCTAAAAAGCTGTGGATATTTAAATGCTAACGGAATTCCTGCAGGTCCTGGAATATCTTCTGGATAGCCTGCTCTTCTAAAATTATAAATGATATTATCAATAGCATCTGCTTCAGCTGAATTCTTTGGTACCATATTAAATAAGAATTGAAATTTACGTAAGCCAACAGATTTAAATGATGCTCTAATATTTGGATTCATTACAACTTGTGCTGCTTGTTCAATTGCAGCTTGTCCGGCTTGAGAAGCACTTCCAACAGTAGATGCAATACGAGCTGAAGCAAGTTGTCCTAACTGCCCACTTCCTAGTAATCCATCAATTGTATCTGAAATGCCGGCAAAGCCTTGACCTATTGCTGCACTTGCTGCTCCAGGTAGATTTTGCCCTCCTCTTAAAGCTGCAGCACCTAAAGCACCAGAAGCACCCATTTCTGTATTTGCATATGAAAATGTATCAGTTTGGTTAAATGATACCGGCATGTATAATTTAATAGCTTCAAACCCGCTAGCCGGAGTAATTACTTCTCTTCCAAGTGCACTTCCCTGCGATGAAGTATCAGTAGATAAGTCTAGTTTACCTTGCGATGCGTTATCGACTAGACTAAGAAGACTTGAAAAACTAAAGCCACCACCTCCACTACTTCCTGACTGTGCACTTGGCTTTGCGTCAAGTGTAGTCAATTGAGCAGGCTCTGTATCGAATATTTTAAATTCTATCATTGAGCGATAGAAATCCGGGTTTTCTTCAATTTCTAATGGGTAACTAATAGCCATTTATAAACCTATACATAAAAGTAGTTTAGTTTTATTTATATGGTTCTATGGCATATTCTGGGCGTTATCAAGTAATCAATCGTAACAAATATAAAGGCGATCCTGATAAAGTCGTATATCGATCTATGTGGGAAAAGTATGTCTTTATATGGTGCGATACAAATCCAAAAGTAAAAAAATGGTCATCTGAAGAAATTGTGATTCCGTACTATTATGCAGTAGATAAAAAGTACCATCGTTATTATCCAGACATCTTTATTCAAACTGAAGAAAAGTCGATACTAGTTGAGATTAAACCAGATAAAGAAACAAAACCGCCTGCCGGTCAAAAAAGAACAAAGCGTTATATCAGCGAAGGCATGACATATATTAAGAATATGAACAAGTGGGAAGCTGCTGAAGATTATTGTAAAGATCGTAAATGGGAATTTCAAATTTGGACCGAAGATACGTTAATTGAAATGGGATTGTTGTCAAAGAAAATGCCAGGTAAAATAAAGAAGCCGTTAAAACCAATGAAGCCATATCGCAGAAAAGCTAAAAAATAATTATAAATAATAGCATGAGCAACTTATTTCAACAGTTAGAAATCGAAGCGTTCCGTGCGGGTATCACACCTCGTACGAAACAATCTATGGATTGGTTTAGAAGAAAGGCGACTCAACTTGGCCGTGTCGGAAAATCAATTATGAACGATGAAGCGGTTAAACTTCAGACAAGTATGAAAGATCCTGTAGGAAATATGTACATGTTTTTCTACGATCCAAAGCATAAGAAGACACTTCCATACTATGATAAGTTTCCGTTAATTATAATGATCGGTCCTGCTAAAGGTGGATTTTATGGATTGAATCTACATTATCTTCCACCAACGTTAAGAGCAGTTGTGTTAGATAACTTATTAGCAGAAGATAATAAAGAACTAGCAGTAAAAAAAGTACCAAATAAATACATTACACCGATGATCAAACACTATTTGACTGATCATGTAAAGAGTAGGTTTGCTTTAGTAGATAAACCTGAATGGGAAATTGCTACCTTCCTACCGACAGCGCAGTTTGAAAAAGCTAGTGCGTCAACAGTATATACAAATTCAAAGCGGATGATTAAATGACAAGTATTAATCAATTAAAAGGTATGGCTTCATCCAAGTTAGGATTTGCTAGATCAAATCAATTTTTAATTGAGTTACCTAGACTCGAAAATAAATCTGGCCCAGGTGGATTTTTAGGCGCAGCACTTGATGTAGTTGGTAGTTTTATACCTTCTGTTCCAGGGTTAACTCCTGATAGACAACCAAATCCAAGAGAGCTAAATGTATTATGTCAAGGTACTGGATTACCTGGAAAACAGATACTTACAGCTGACCGTAAAGTTGGAATGATTAATGAGAAAATTGCTTATGGCTACGCTGTCTCAGAACTATCACTAACATTTTATATGCTTAATGACTATAGTGTAAAGACATATTTTGACGCTTGGATGGCTCAAATAATAGACGATGGTTATGGTTCTAGTGGACAAAAAACTGCACAAATTGTAAAATACAAAGATGAGTATGCGTATTCAGTAAAAATTCATCAATTAAGAAAACCACAAATTGGATTCTCAGCAAATTTAGGCCCTATTAGCGCTGGACTTGGTCTTGGTGGAGGAAGTGTCTATACTGTAGAATTATTAGAAGCATTTCCTACTACGATTAATGAAATTACTTTTACAAACGATTTAGATGGAATTATTCAGGTGACAGTTCAACTGTCTTATACAAATTGGAAAAGAGTTAAACCTTCCCAAAACTTTATTAATATTGATATTGGATTTTAATTGGAGTAAATTATGGCATTGCCTTCGTTAAATGCGACCCCGTCGTATGAATTGACTGTACCATCAACTGGTAAAAAATATAAATTTAGACCGTTCTTAGTTAAAGAGCAAAAAGTACTTATGTTAGCTTATGAGAGCCAAGATAAGAAACAAATCATCAACGCGATGCTGTCAACTATTGCATCTTGTGTTGAAGATATTGATATAAAAACGTTAACTACTTCTGATGTTGATTATATTTTTGTACAACTAAGGGCCAAATCCGTTGGAGAAAAAATTGAATTATCGATTCCGTGTGATAATTGCCAAACAAAAAATCCATTAACAGTAGATGCAGAAAAAGTTAATGTTAGTTCTACTAGTAGAGAAAAAATAGTAGAACTAAATAAAGAAATATCAGTTAAATTAAAGTATCCTACATATTTTGATTTTATGACTAACACCGATTCTGAGAATAAGTCTCAGACAGAAACTATTATGGATGTCATTATTTCATGCATTGATTCAATTATGACAGCCGAAGAAAATATTTCGGCAAAAGATGAATCAAGAGAAGAAGTTTTAAAGTTTGTAGAATCTATGAATTCAAAACAATTCGAAGAAATTTCAGATTTTGTACAAAATATACCGCAGGTAGAATATAAGGCTGACTTTGTTTGTGTAAATTGCGGATACGAAAAAGAAATAAGATTACAAGGACTTGACGATTTTTTTTAATATGCCTCTCTCATGATAGCCTTGAAAATTATTTTAAGGTTAATTTTCAGATGATGCAGAACTTTAGTTACTCATTAACTGAACTAGATAATATGATTCCTTGGGAGAGAGAAATTTATTTAACAATGCTTATCAATCATATTGAAGAACAAAATGATAGAGCTAGGCAACAAGGGAACGTGTAATGGCTATAACGCTTGCTGATGTAAATTCTACCTTTTTAAAACAAGGCACAGAGCAGAATAAGAAACTCAATCAAATATCAAGTAATCTTTCAACTTTTCTAGAAGTAATGAAATCTGATAAGTTAAAAGGTACAGAAGAAGCTATTGAAGGCGGTGCACAAAAATCAAATAGAGGACCGCAAGATACTGGATTTGACTTACCTACAGCTGGCCTATTTGCTGGAATTGGAGCAGCAATTGCAGCATTAACTGGAACAATTGGTACAATTATTACTGGATTCACTGGAGCGATCTTAGCTTCAGTAGATGAAACAATGAATGACATATCTAGGACTTTTGCTGCAGCTTGGTTAGGAGTAGGCGATAAGCTAAAATCATTTTTTAAGATGTTTGCCACTGAAGGCGTCATTGGTGCTGCAATTGCTAGGCTTATTACTTCGCTCAAAGGACCTGCTTCTGTATTTGATGAAGCAGCAGGCCGTTTTCGAAATATTGAAACTGGTCGCTTCATGAAATCGCCGGGTATTATTTCAAAGGCTATTACTAAAGTATCAGATGCATTTGATAGCGTAGGAAATACATTATCAAAATATTTTGGCGAAGGTACTAAATTCGGAAAAGCAGTTGCATTTCTAAAAGAAACTTTTACATTCGCTGAAGATAGCAAAGTTTTAAAATTACTTAAAGGATTCGGTACAGTACTCAAAAAAATATTCTTACCGATTGGTTTAATATTTACGGCATACGATACAATAAAGGGAGCAATTGAAGGGTATGGAGAAAATGGGTTTGTTGGTGCTTTAACCGGTGCAGTGACTGGATTATTAGCATCAATTGTTGGCGCGCCATTAAACCTAATCAAAGAAATTGGATTATGGGTTGCAAAACAATTCGGGTTATCTGATGAAGATGCAGATAAAATATCTGCAGCAATGGATTTTGAAAACATTATTAAAGACTTTGGAAAAGCTATTGCAAACTTAATTAATAAAGCTGTTGATTGGGTTACTAACTTTGATATCGGAGAAGCTGTAGGAAAAGCTTGGGATGCAATAACTGGTACAGATCCAGATTTAACTCCTAGCCAACAAGCTCAACAAGAACTCAGCCGAATTCCCGGCATGCAAAAAATAATTGAAGAACAAGGTGTAGATAAAGCACGTGAGTTAGTAGAAGAAGATTATAGTGGCCGGAAACAAGAAAAAATACTTAGTTTATTAGATAAATTAGAAGAAGCTCCCCAACTCAGTGAAGGAACAAAAGGTCTCACTGGTAAATTATTTGGAAATTTTGGTAAAGGAACTTTATCAATTTTGCATGGTAATGAGGCAGTAGTTCCGGAAAATAGCCCAGAAGGTGAATTATTAAAATCAGCAAATACTTATAATTTTAATAAGAAAAAACCTACTCAATCACCACCAGAAGAAGTAAAATCAAAGAAAATATCTACTCAACCGATGCCTGAAGGAATGGGTGGTTTCTTAGGTAAATTAATGGATCAATCAAAACCTATGATGGGATTTACTCATCAAAAAGGTAAAGAGTTAAAGGCAAAAGAAGATGCAATGCGCGCAGCTGGCGCTTCTGACATGGATATTGCACAATCTATGATGGGCGATATGGGTGGTATGTTAGGTTCACTTAAAAATTTAGCTCCTAAGATTGATCTAAGCCAAGCTCCTAAAATGAAAAGTAATCCAATTAAAGAAGCATTGGCTCCAAACAATCTTGGGAATACATTTGGCTCAATAGTACGAGAAGCTGAAGAGAATAAAGAAAAGCGGGCAACTCAATCGTCGCCCGCTCCAGTGATAATATCTGACAATAGCTCAAAATCAAGTTCTACATCAAATACTGCTATGCCAATAATATCTAAACCTTATGATTTTGATGACCCATTCGTTTCCGGACTTAGCAGAGTTTAATCGTCATTAGCCAACTTTGCGAAGTATGACATCGTGTCATCTTCATCGGTATCAAACGGAATCTCATCAGCCGTAACTGGCGCTAGCGGTGCTGGCGCTGGTTCATTCATCTGAGCTTCTTGCTTGAGTGTTGGTGTCCCTGCTTCAGCTTCTTCACCGAGAACTTTCATCAATTTAGCTTTTAACTCATCATAAGTCTTGTAGTTCTTAGGATCAGTAAACTCATTCAATGGATGAAGTTGAGTGTAGATCTCTTCAAGCTTGTCATCATCAGCAAGTGCTGACTGTGATTCAAACTCAGACTTATCGTAATTACGATAACCTTCAACGTTACGAATCTTTAACTTGAAGTTTGCACCTTCCCAGAAATCAAATGGATTGACCGGAGTTTCATCCTGGAATGCCGGTTGCATAACGTCCATGATCTTATCAAAGATCTTCTTACCAAATTGATATAGGAAAACTTTACCTTCGTTCTCTGGTTTTGCAGGATCAGAAATGATCTGCACATTTGTTACATAATGTAAACGACGCTTCTGCGTACGTGCACGGTCTTTATCAGACTCAATGCCAGTATTCCATAAACGTGAGTTTAACTCACCGACTGGATCTGGTTGTCCAATAGAAGTAAGCGAACGCTCAATATACCACTGGCCAGTAGGACCTTTAAATCCATGATCCCAATACCGTACCCATGGAAGATCTTCACCTTCTGGAGCAGGTAAGAAACGAAGTACTACATAACCATTACCTGCTTTGTCGACAGTCGGTTTGTAGATACGTTCATCGCCGTAGTTTTTCTTTTCTTGGGTTCCGCCAACAGATTCTGCGGCTGAAAGAAGTTTATTGATTTGATCGCGATTGCGCTTTAGATTTTCAAATGACATCGTATTGTCCTTATGTTGCTGAAATATATTGCTGTATTATACACTGTATATGTACTTACGTACATCATTATTTATTCAAATGATAACTCATTTGTGCGAGGTAAGAAATTTAATCTTCTCGCTTCTGCTTCAAGCTTATCCTTAATAATAGGATTAATAAACTTTCGGCAATCTTCTATCTCTATATTATGCTTTTCACATAACCATACTATTGCATCCATATAAGATAGACGTTTCTCAAAGACAGTCTGTTCGACTAACTTTGAAAATTTGGATTTAGTTAAGAAATTTTCTTCTACACTCATTTAGTTGTCCGTTTCTTTCTCATTGCTTTCTGAGACTCTTTATACTTTTCGAGCTCAGTGATCATGGTATTTATAACCTTTATCCGGCGCGTTAATTCACGCTTACCAAGGTGCGCGTATGCTACCTTTGCATCCTTACAACTACCACTATGAGCATCCATATACTCAGGTAGCATACGCTTTAGGTACGCCACAACAGGTGCAACAGCCATGCCTTTTAGCTCATTGATACGGAACGAAGCAACGATATCGAAGTCTGTCTTTTCACCTTCGTACCATTCATCTTCCATCTTATCAACGTCGAGCATAACCGTAGCATTAATTTTATTCGATAACCTCTGCTGTGGCGTTAGAATCTTTTTTGTTCCACGCACCTTTTCTAATTCAGCTTTAGCACGTAAAAGACCGTTACCCTTGAGAACGAGCTGGTCAAAATATTTTACCACCTCTTCAGGATATCGTGCATACTCTTCCGGAAAATCAATACCATTATCTATACAATATGATGCAGCAACAATACCATTATACATGGTAAAGTTCCATTCAGCATTCGCATTGATTGCTTTGGCGTCTTCTTTGGAATAGTTATTTTTAACGTATTGCTTTGCTATCTTGACAAGGTCTTTCTTATCAAGATCATAATGCATATAGTAATCAACGGCACGGAATCCACGATCAAGCGGAATACCTTTGATACCGGTTTTCACTCTTGGTTTAGTAGCCATTAGTTTCTTCTCATTGTCGCATAATCTATAGGATTATCGTTTTTACCTACTGGGACGATATTGCTTTTGTGAAGGGTGGCGAGACCAGTGATGTAGTCTCCTGAATATTTTTTTGTTTCTGCTTTTGCTGTTGCAGCTGAGTTGTTTGAGAATCCTGTGTGTGACGGGATGATCTCAACATTGCGGACATACGACCTGCTCGGAACATATTGTTTGAATTCCTGTGTGATAGATGTGGTAGACACAAATTTCTTTGCGCGCTTCAATTCACTACTATATATAGAAAGCTTTTCTTCACGAAGAAGCTTTTTTCTGCGGCTTACTGCCATTGGTCATATTCCTTCATAGCTGAATAGGTGTCCATAACACCAGAACTTTGTATGGCATTATACACTTCTTTTTCATCCATGTACACAGAATTTTCACGTGCAAGTTTTGCAGCTACTTTTCTTTCGCGGTCAACTTTCTTAGCAACCCGTTTGATCATCTTCAAACGTTGTAACTTTGTCATAATTTAATCTCCTCTCAAGTTCATAACGTATAAGTCGAAGTTCTTCAATTTTATTTTCAACCACTGATCGATTTGTGACTTCTTCTAAAAATCCAAGATCTTCTTCAATTTCATTTAGCTTTGAAATTATCTGTTCGTTTGTCATATACAATATTCCCATCTTCGTCTTTTATTATATATGACGAAATGTTACGTGCAGTGTTTAAATGATTTTTTGCATCTTGTACTGCATCTGAGCGTGAACCGATCTCACCACCTATTACTTCGTACTCATGAGTAAAGCCGTGATTCCAGTTAACCGTAACAATATATTTTTTCATTTAGCCATTCTACACTGATAATTTACAAATGTACACACTTTTTTAAATTATTTTTTATAAATGTCGTAAAGATGTGTTTCAAACTGTTCGACCTTATTAATTCGATTTGGCCAATAGATGTATTCTTTTTCTGGATTTGCTTTTAGATTATTAAGAAGCGGCACGATTGCATTGTATAGTTTATCAAGTTTGTCTTGAGTAGTTTTTTCTGATGCTGAAATTTGACCTGCTAATAACTCAGCATTCTGTACAGCTTCTAATTCAGTCTCATCGACTGCCGTAAAACCAAAATCAAAATCGTCTGACATAATACTCTCCTTTATGCCATATTTATATGGTGGACCCACCTGGACTCGAACCAGGGACCAATGAATTATGAGTTCACTGCTCTAACCAACTGAGCTATAGGTCCATATTGGAGCTACGGACTGGATTCGAACCAGCATGGTACAGATTTGCAGTCTGCTGCCTCACCATTCAGCCACCGTAGCAAATTGGCTGCTCGACCAGGACTCGAACCTGGGACCAAGAAATTAACAGTCTCCTGCTCTACCTACTGAGCTATCGAGCAATAAATTGGCCTCGTTGGCAGGATTCGAACCTGCGGCCGACGGCTTAGAAGGCCGTTGCTCTATCCAACTGAGCTACAACGAGAATTACTAATCCTATTAACCACAACCACCATGTTCTAAAAAAGAACTGAAAGATTGCTCCTAATAAGCCTAAAAGGATGGCTACTCCTGCTATGAGAGAGAGGAGAGAGATTGACAGAAGTAGCCATTCTTCTAGACTCATTATTCAAACTCACGATTCAATTGGTCGTCGACAATTGATCGAAAGGTATTTAAATCAATTTCACCAAAACCTGTTAAGTCAATAATCGAACTATCATATAGGTTTTCCATGTATCTTTTGTCTATAGTCAACTCATCACCATCAATTTTATAGACATAACCTTTGTACGCGTAAAGTGTCTGTGCCATTACACTGACTCCAAGTCAGCGTACTCTTCATAAGGAAGAGGCTCACAATCATCAGGAAGACCTTTCTTCCACTCGGCAGCAAGAGCCTCAGCTTCCTGCTCCATCTCAAACTGCTCACGCAGTTGACGGCAAATGTTGTCGTACGTAGACTCCATCTGCTCGATGGACATTTCATCCCAATCGAGGCGCATGCGGCAACCATAAAGGTCTTTCGACGCGTCGCTGATACCGTTGATCAGCTGGTTACGCTTGAAATCTTCGACCGTGAAGATACCCATGTCGTACCAGTAGGACATGTCGTCCGTGTACTTCGAACACCAATCGCCAGGATTAGCGTCCATCCAAGCCTGAGCCTGTGCGTTAAGTGATTCGATGTGCTGAAGTAATGTAGTCATAATGTCTCTCCTCATTTGATGTAACCATTATATAGTGGGTAAATTCAAAAGTACACAACTATTTTCACTTTTTTATTTCTTTTAGTTTCAATAACTTATACTCATTACATAAAACTTCTTGAAGTTGATATGCTTCTGCTTCCCATGGTAAAGACATATACTCATCAACCGTAGAATACATTGATATGTATTCATCACCTTTCCATGATTTTGTAAAGGTATTTACATCCTTTGTTTCACCACGTGCATACTGTTTGACATGCACCATCTCGTGTGTCAATGCAGTAATGAAATCATCACCTTTCAATCTTGAATCAATCTCAATCACAAACTCACGATTATCAACTGCGAGGCAATATCCGTCTGCATGATCCATATCATTTGATAGCTGAACACAAATATCAAGTGTCTTCATACGTGGCATCAAACGTTCAATACAGAAATTGACTACCATCTCAGCTGTCGTTCTTTTGAAGTGGGTAGATCCCCACGCTGATACTAAATTCATGCTAATCTCTCCAAGTATTGTTCACGTTTTGATTTAATCATAGGATTCACCAGATCTGCACGAAGGTAACGGTAGATCTTTTGAAACGTACGGCCGTGGGGCTTACGATAATCTTTCTTGAGATATTCCGGAAACCAGTTACGGAATGTGTACTGCACATAGTGCGATACTTCATGAGCCACAAGACAAAGGAGAATATCCTTATTATCATTTACCTCGATACGACCAATCACTGGATCATCATTATATGAGTTGTATTCGTTCCATGCTTTATTGCCGAACTGCCAATTTAACACGTTAATATTGATGCAACGAAAACCTGCATTAGATGTTCCGTTCTTACGCTTGTACACGTGCAGATGTTTAATGGCATCATCGATCGCAGACTTCGGAAGATCAAGCTCGTACTTTTTCTTGCGGAGGTGGCGAAGGCAAAGCTTCACCATGTCCTCGACAATTTTTTCCTTATCGCGTGGGATGCTCATACACAGATACCTGGAGTGAAAGACTCTTCACGGACCACCTTAGCAGTCGCGCGCAATTCACCTTTAACATTGTCACACTTACGTGCAATACCGATCGCTTTTTCCATCGCGTGGCGCTTGCTAGTACCAAACAAAATGAAAGACTCGTGGTAACGAACGTCATACCCAGTAACCAAAACGTCATACTTAATCATAATACTCTCCTCATCAATTTATGGTACCATTCTATAGTATAAGAGAGGATCTGTACACACTTTTTTTCACAAAAGTATCTTTAATGTTTTCAATAACTTATTTCTTTTTCTTACTATGGACTTCAACTTTTACGTTTTCAGGTAGAGTAAACTTTGACTTATCGTGGAAATGATGCAAGACAAATTCTACATCTTTAAACTCATTAAACATATTTTTCCAAACTGGTCTCCAGTTATCACTCAGTCTTACGTTAGTTTGATCGTCTCTTGGAGATGGAAGAATTGAATCGGTATACGATCTCAAATTCAAATCAAAAATAGAATCAAATCCCCAAAGATGTACAGCATCAGGCTTAAATTTTGTACACGCATAGTGAGTAGCCATATGACCACAGTTAAAGTCTGTGTAATTCTTAACGTACTTTGGCAAATTTAAATAAAATTCTTTGACTTGTGAAGACATTTGTACATAAAACTTTGGATTTTTTTCCATCCAGATCTTTGGCCTATATCCTAGAATCCAATCACCTGGCAATTGAAAATCGCCCTTTGTCAACGCCTGCATCATTTTAAAATCAACCATAACGGTACCGTATGCATCAGGCACTGCAAAAGGAGGAACGTTACATGTAAGTTTCAATCCCTTTTGTGGCTTATCGTTATAGAATTGTACGGCATCACCATTACCAATAATATGGACAACTCTAGGCATTTATCTGTCTCCGAATTTCATCTTTACCTTTACTTCCAGTCCAATGAATAATAACTGGATTTTTTGGCACATTATTATCGTCAATATCTATTCTTAATACGTTATATTTGTGAGGAAGATCTTTTATATATGTAATTTTTAAAATAGGACTTAACATATTATGCAAAACTTCTTGGTCACCGATCTGTGGATTTGCTTCAACTCGTGCTGCCCAGTCTTTTAAAATTTGGGGTTTATTAATAAATCCAACAACACCAGAATTATGCCATAGTTCACCGCGACGTTTTTTCCATGGATGATCTTCAACCATAGCAAGCTTATTTGGCTCAAATAAACTAAATGTTTCTTTCAAAGACCCTTTCACTTCTGTATCTAAATCAACCCATAGCGTTTTAACTGAAGGGCACGCAAGCATTGATTTAGGCTTTTTAAACCAGCCTTTTTCTTTTAAAGTTGTCATATCAATGACACATTTGGATTTTGCCTTAGCTAGTTTTAATCCTCGCGCCGTACAGCCAAAGTCTGCAAAAACTACTGGAAGATTATTGTGCTGTTTATAATTTTTAAACCACCATTCCAACATCCATTCTTGTTTGTCATCGCACCCAATTAAAACTGCTTGATCAAATAATTTCATATGTTTCACCATAATTATGTTTAGCTTGACAACCAACCTCATTCTGTATTGTCGTAAAGCTATCACGCGCTTCTGCACACCACGGATAATATTCTTTTAGATTACTAAAATTGTTATTATTGATAAAGATATCAGTAGGACAACCATGGGTTTTTGCTTTATCAATTAACTGTTGAGCACCTTTTGGAGTAACATAGTATGCATGTGCACCAGGAAAATATGGCTTTGAGACAAGTGGTCCTTCACCCAATGAAATCGGTGTATTAAACTTACCATATGATGGAGTACCGAGATTCACAATATCTCCATTCAAGTATGGAATCGGGCCTGTTAGTACTGCATCGTGTTCAAATATTACATGCGGCTGAGTTCCAACAGCAGTCATTTTCCATAACCAATAATGAGATAGGAATGCTGCTAATGCGTTTTCGAACCGTGAATATTTTTCTTCAAATCCTTGAGTTGCAATTCCCTCTGACTCTGCAATTTTAACAGGATTGTCATGAGGAGTCCATGCTTTAAAATAAGCAATTTCTAAGTTATTTCTTCTACCGCTCTGGATACAGCGGTCAGCGACTTGGCGAGATCGATCATTATCGATGATTGTAATTACACTTGCTTTCATAATGATGTTGTGGATTGAATCCCTTGTACCCTTGTATAATACTCTTTTGTCACACATAAACATTGAATGAGTTGCTTACACATTAAAGCATCATTCGGCCATGCACCATATTCTTTCACTAATTCTAACATCTTCTTAGCTCCGCTAGGCTTAATTATATATGCACTGTTTCCAGCGATTCCTTGAGGTATCGTAGGATCGTCAATAGTTGGAGCAATTTGAACACGTTGATGTTTCTGCTGAATTTTTTCATGAAATTCTTGTGACTTACGTGTAGCACCGCGTGGATCATTAATGCCAGCAATTTCACATTCTGCATCAAGGATATATTGGTACTCTAAAGGTTTAACAAATATTGCATCATGCTCAAGAATCAAAATCGGTTCATCCTGTTCAGCACATTTTTTCCATAACAAGTAATGACTTAAAAAGCATGCAACTCTTTTCATGGGATCTTTTGTCGGATAAGCAGTTTTTTTCAATCCTGCTTTTAAATCGTACTCTTCGCCTTTCCACGGATAATTCCATGTAATACCAAAATCTCTCATCAACTTTGGTGCAAACTGTTCTGTGATTGCGTCAAATGTTTTAATTGGAATGTTAGCTGATTTTTTACAGCGTTCTGATGCAGAGACTGACCGAGGATTTGATGATAAGGTTATAATATAAGCTTCCATTATTTCTTTTTAATTACCGTATATCCAACATTTAATTTTATGTGTTCTATCACTTCCCATCCTTCATCATTTGCAAATTTTGCTAAACATCGATATAGCGAATCATCTTGCCTTCCATTAATAATTTGTGTATCGTGTGCGATAATATACTTACTTACAAAGTGTT
>Ga0209654_1001873_pt1 | contig 15602 bp, 10 predicted proteins | sample SaaInl1SG_22_DNA_FD_184646 | JGI IMG/M metagenome (GOLD analysis project Ga0209654, IMG submission 184646) | Marine microbial communities from expanding oxygen minimum zones in the Saanich Inlet - ESP_161SG_22_DNA (SPAdes) (version 2) | ecosystem: Environmental > Aquatic > Marine > Intertidal... | reverse complement strand
ACTATATGGCAAGTCTTAAATACCGTATTAAAAGTTCAACAAAAAAAGAAGTTTCAATATATCTACGCTTGAGTATCTCAAGAAATAATTTACTTGAAGTAAAGTCTGGGTTTTCAGTTCAACCTGATTCTTGGAGTAAGACTACCAATTTCCCAAAACAAAATTCAGCGAACAACAAACTAATCTATAAAGAACTTAAAAAGTTGGAGTCTTTTGTTTTTGAATCGTTAAATCATGCACAAGCAAATGGGATTGTTTTAGACAGAAACTGGTTAGAGAATACAGTCTCCGATTGTTTTGATCGAACAAAAGAAAAAAAGAGTTATAACTTGAAAGATCATATTCAACATATAATAGATAACGCTGATACTAGGAAAATATCCGGACAAAGTCGAATTGGACTATCTAGATCGAGAATTAAAAGCTATCAAACGTTTAAGAATAATATAGAAGAGTTTGAAAAGTATATTCGAAGCACAATTCAACTTACAGAAATAAATGCCGTGCTAGTGGAAAAATATAAACGTTGGCTTTTAGAAAAAAAAGGTTATTCAGTGAATTATGCAGGTAAACAACTGGACAATATGAGAGCTGTTGGGAAAGATGCAATTCGATTAAATATTCCAACGAATCTATATGTAAATCAAATAGAATCTTTTTCTGAATCTGATGAGAATAGATATATTGTTACTTTATCTCGAGAAGAATTACTAAAAATTAGTGAGACAAGCATGCCTTCACAATATCTAGTAAACGCAAAAAAATGGTTGCTTTTAGGTTGTGAAATTGGACAACGAGCGGGCGATTTGTTGAGCTTAACATCTAACAATTTACGTTTCATAGATGACCATTTATTTATTGATATAACTCAGCAAAAAACACACAAAAAGGTAACTATTCCGATTGCTTCTCTAGAAATCAGAAAGATGTTAAAAAACGACTTTCCAAAACAAATTTCTACACAGAAACTAAATAAATACATCAAAACAGTTTGTGAGCTATCTGGCATCAATGAGTTACTTGAGGGTAAGATTATGGATAAGAAATCTCACCGAAAAGTCAAAGGAGAGTATCCAAAACACCAATTGATTACTTCGCACAGTTTTCGTCGCTCTTTTGCCACAAACTATTATAAAAAAATTCCAACTCCTATCTTGATGACTATAACCGGACATGGTAAAGAATCAGTTTTTTTAAAATACATCAATAAGCAGGAAGATAAGGATGAAAACGCAAAACTATTTCTTCAATATTATGACCAAATGTACAATAATTAATTTGTCAGTTTTCTCGTTTCCCCATCAAAAATCCAATTCAATCTAAATGCATTTGAATACAACTTGAGTGCAATTTGAGTGCAATTTGAGTGAAGTTATATTGAAATTAGATTATATATACTTCCACCTAAAATTGAATTCAGTTGAATCTAACTTCAATCTATGTTTAATTTATTTAGTTTTTCGTTCTCAAATCTATTGCAATGAAAATACCGAATGCTAACACCCTCTTTTTGAAACTCTACTATCAATTCTCAATACATTTTATTGCAAGACACGAAAAGAACAACTGTTTTTTTTGGAAACGTTTAAAGCAACACAGAGACAAACATGAGAACGGTAATCACATTATTATGCACAAATAGACAAATAGTTGAGTTTTAAAATAAGTAGAACAATTTAGTTAGGTATTAGAATTAATTATGTTGCATTTCATCCTTTTCAGATTGAATTTCACGGAAAAAAGTATAAAAACTTATCCTTCACTTATTTTCTAAACTAATGAATTTGAATGAAGTTAAACTCATATAATAAAGAAAGCACTTTTTGCAAGCGCTTTCTTTTTCAATCAAGATATCTTACTCTTTTGTTATCTTTAGAATTGGTGTATTTTGGTCATTGAATACAACTGTATATATACCTTTTGATAGTTTAGAGATATCTACTTCTTAATTATTTGAATTGGAGAATCATTACCTTCTATGAAGAGTAGGTAATTTCCAGATTCTAAATGGGCTAAATTTATAGTGTTTGTTTCTTTTGAAATTATACTCTCTAGAACAAGTTTTCCTTGCTTATCAATAAGCTTTATGTTTTTAGATGCATTACTTGAGTTGATAATAGTAAGTAGTTCATTTACTGGGTTAGGAAAGACATTAAATTCATTATCATTCTCGCTTGGTATACCCGTGAAATTTAAATCTAAGTTGAGTGTTACAATACTATCGCAACCTAAAACATTCAATAAAGTATCGGTATAAGTTCCGCTCTGTGTGTATGTTTGGCCATTTACAGACCAAACATAACTATCTAGACTTGTCTCATTTTGTGATGACGAAGAAGTTGACAAAACATTGACTTGAATTGTATCTACGCCTACGCAACCCGAAGTATCTGTACCTACTACTACATATTCTGAAGTATTTGTTGCTATAAATGGAACACTATCTAAAACGCCATTATTCCAAGAATAACTATCTGCTCCTGAACCTGAAAGTACAATTTCATCACCTTCGCAAACTGTTAAATCATTACCGGCTGACACATCTACTGAATTCAGTTGTGCATTGTAAAGATCTTTTATTTCACATTGTGTTAAGGCTCGGTTCCAAATGCCTACATCATCAATCATACCGTTAAACCAATGTTGAGTTCCGTATCTATCTGCCCCCACTCTTAATATTTGACCAGTAGCGCCAGCTGAAGCTAATACACCATTGACTGCTTGACATTGCTCAATACCATTAATGAAATACTTCGTTGATGTTGCGTCTCTCGTTGATGCTACAAAGTACCAAGTATTGAGAGTGGGAAGCATCTGAGAACAACCAACAGTTCCATTCTGCAAAGCAATACTATCATTTAATATCTGAAAAATTATATGACCATTGGCTAGTGCAGCATAATCATTAACAATGATAGCCTGTATAGTTGCTGAAAACTGTGATAAATTAAACCATCCACTAATTGTTCTTTCAGGAAAATCGAACACATAATCCATTTCTATTTTGTCATTTACTCCATCGAAAATATAAGCGGAGTTAGGATTAGAAAACCTATCAGTAGTTAAGGTCGCTCCGCTGTTTATCCCGTCATTCCCATTTCCCGATTCATCATTGGCATTTCCATTAAAAGGCCAATAACCAACAAGTCCATTTGTCGGCACATAAGATGGAACTTGAGCGGATGCTGCTAATGTTGCTGTTATTGCTATAATTACTAGTATATTTTTCATTATTTAATGACTTATATTTTAATCCTACTTCTTAATTATTTGAATTGGAGAATCATTACCTTCTATGAAGAGTAGGTAATTTCCAGATTCTAAATGGGCTAAATTTATAGTGTTTGTTTCTTTTGAAATTATACTCTCTAGAACAAGTCTTCCTTGCTTATCAATAAGCTTTATGTTTTTAGACGCATTACTTGAGTTGATAATAGTAAGTAGTTCATTTACTGGGTTAGGAAAGACATTAAATTCATTATCATTCTCGCTTGGTATACCCGTGAAATTTAAATCTAAGTTGAGTGTTACAATACTATCGCAACCTAAAACATTCAATAAAGTATCGGTATAAGTTCCGCTCTGTGTGTATGTTTGGCCATTTACAGACCAAACGTAACTATCTATACTCGTTTCATTTTGTGTAGATGAAGATGTAGGTAATACGGCTACTTGAACGGTATCGGTACCAATACAGCCAGTACTATCTGTACCAACTACAACATAATCTTGGGTTATTGTTGGAATGTGAACTTCATCTATTTGCAGCCAATTAAATGAACTAAATTGCTGTTCTTGTTTATTTTCAGTGCTGTTTTTTAGATGATAGTTTGTGAGGTTGAGGAGGTCATCAAAATCATAAAAATTAAACTCTTTTTTTACCTGTTCGTAATGTGTATAGATAGCATTGTAGATATGTTTATGTTGTTCAAAGCTTTCGTTGTAGTTTTTGTAAATAGGACTTAACCCCAAGTCAATTCTTTTTTGATCGCTTAAGTATTTAAATAGATCATGACGAAGAACTACCGTTTTTTTGTCATTTTTCTTTATAATCCCGTTAAGAATTGTTTTGTATTCATCTTCATCCAATAAGCTAGAAGAATCAGGCAGAAACTTATTCTTTCTTAAATATAAATTACAGAATTTGTGAATATTACCTACAAATGGTAATTGACTATCGGTGTGATGAGTGGATGCCTTTAAGCGTTGCGTCATTTCAATGGCTGCCCGGTTGGTAAAAGTCAAACAGATCATCGTAGAAGGATTTTCTCCATATTTTAAAGCTTGAATCACGCGTTGAGTGAGCATTTCTGTTTTTCCGCAGCCTGCCGGTGCATGTACAATGTGCTTTCCAGTCTGTATGGAAAGTATTTTTTTCTGATCCGCCGTGTATTCCATGTTATGAATATAAGTGTTCTTTTGTTTAGTTATTATAAGCAAGATACACAGAATTTTATCAAACGTCGAAAAAATGTAGTCTAAGTATAAGAGAGAGTTTTTTGCATTAACGAAGTGTTTGTATCACTTTAACAGGAAATTTTATTTTTGAATAATAATTTTTTTTTGGTAAAGATTATTATTAGCTTCAATCTTAATAAAATAAGCACCATTTGGAAGATTACTCAGGTCAAACGTTGATTTAGATTGTTCTATTTGTTCATTACTGATCATGTATTTACCCGTTAGATTTATTATTGAATAGGTGCATTTTGAATTTGGATTATAAAATTCTGGGGTTATTATTGTAATGAATCCGTCTGTTGGATTTGGAAATACTTTGAGTCTTTTCAAGTCATATTCATTAGTAGAATTAAAATTAATATTTACGCAATCAGAGAAAGAAGTACAATTATTATATGTTATTTCTACTTGATATTCTCCATTATTATCAACTATTATTGAGTCATAAATCTCGTTTGGTATGGGCGTTGATCCTGAACTATTACAATTATACCATTGGTAGGAATCATAACCTGAAATAGCATTTATTGTAGTTCCATTTAAAATTATAGAATTGTCAATACTTGATATGGTAAGATCTAGTGTAACAATGCTGTCACACCCATTTTGGTTGATGAGTGTAACTGTTGCAGAGTTGTTGCTGTTGGTGTATGTAATTCCGTCTATCCAGGTGTAACTTTGGCAAGCTGAGATTACGTCAGTTGCGAATGTGGTATTGTTTATGGTTAAATTAAGTGTCGCAATTGAATCACATCCTTGTGCGTTTGTAGTTGTCCAAGTATATGTTCCTGAGCTAGAATAGTTTGTACCATTCCAAGAATAGCTATCGCAGGCAGTTATAGCAGTGTTAGAGAACGAGGGGTTGTTAATGGTAAGATCTAGTGTAACAATGCTGTCACACCCATTTTGGTTGATGAGTGTAACTGTTGCAGAGTTGTTGCTGTTGGTGTATGTAATTCCGTCTATCCAGGTGTAACTTTGGCAAGCTGAGATTACGTCAGTTGCGAATGTGGTATTACAACTTAAGTTCCATTCATATGCTCCAATATCAGGGTTGGAATCGCGATTGTTATCGATAATGTCTTTGTTCACTATCGTTGATAAACCCGCGTTAATTGCTGGAGAAGTACTTTTTAATGAGAAATTAAAGTTACTAGAATCTATAAATTGAGGACTAGAATGAATTACATTTAAAGATCCATCTTGACCACCTGAAAACAAGTTATTTGAAGTAGAGATATTTGTAGAATTAGAACTTATTTTGTACACTTTGGATTCCTGAATAGGACTCCAACTTTGAGCTATATTATTCTTAATATTTATATCATTTCCTCCTTGAACACTAATTCCGTGCTGGGAGCCATCATTAAACATTTCAGTAGTTCTATGGTTTCCATAAATTGTGTTATGAAATATATCAATGCGCTCTCCTACGTTAATTTGTATTCCAGATAACCCATTTCTGTATGATAAATTATTTTTTATCAAAATTTTACCAAAGTTCCAACCCGTTGATGGACTACATCTTTGTATAGTAATACCCTTCCCTTCATCAAAATGTGGGTTTACAAAAGTTTTAGTTTGATTCCATGAATATACTTCATTATAGTTATCGTAAACTTTATTTTTTTCTATTATTACTTTATAGTCATTATTATTATCAATAGAGTTTAATGTGTAAATACTCAAACCATGCACACCATGAGAACTTCTTCTTGAGCAGTCATGAACAGTATTGCCTGAAATCAATAGGTAATCTGAGTCAAAGGATTTAATTCCTTCTCCAGGCATATGATGAACATAATTATTCAAAATTTCTATATGATTTGAATTTTTAACGGATATTCCAGAGGTATTAAAGTAAGTAGGTCTTTTGTAGGATGTGTTAAGAACGGGTAAGTTTGTAGTAGAACTTACAATGCTCTCAGATGTACCTGGTGGAAATCGATACTGATTTGTTCCGCTTGGATCACGATACAAAAACTGATATTTAGTTGCTGTATCTAAAGGTATAAGATCTACATTACCTTCTACTTCAAAGCCTTCAAGTCTAATAAACGATGAATTTTTAATTTCAATTGCGGCTATGCCGTCCCCTTTTATTTTAGCAAAGTTGTTTTGATCTGCTCTTATGGTAATGTAAGCGCCAGGGAAACCATTCAAGTTATTTATAAAAATTGACGTTTCATTTTGATTTTTGAACCAGTTTCCATCCCCAAAAGAAGGGTGAGAATATGTGCCAAATAAGAAGTTAAGCGTATCTGCTGGTGATAGTTTACTTAATGCATAGTTTATAGTACCAAATGGACTATTTGCCGTAAGTCCATCATTGCTATCATTACCTCCATTAGATACATAGTAGTTTGTTCCAATAAAATTAACGGAACCTAATACTAAACGCACTACATATTTTTGATTAACATTAAAAATCCCAATGTTGTAATCACCTGTATAACCTTCTAAAATTACTGTATCTACAGTACCTGAAATAGAATCAGCTGTAACTAAATCATAAGTTCTTATACCTGAAAACGAATAGTTACAACGAATTAAAAAGTCTAAACCATTAAAAATTATGTGATTATTATTAGAAGAAGTAACAGTAAAATTGCTATCACTATTTAGCTCTACATATTGCAGTGTATGTTCTGGATAAACTTTGTTCTGAGCGATAACACTTGAACCATATCTTATCCGATTATAAGGGGTGTCTCCTATACCATCTCCGTCAGAGTCACGTAAATAATTTACATTAATTGAATCTAACCATGTACTATAATCTTCAGGGACTATTATTTCATATTTACCATTATATGCATCTAATCCATTTCCATGACTTAATACATTATTGTTAGAAATGTTATTCGCTTGCCAACTAGGATTAATTGAAAAATAATAGGCTTTTCTACCTTTATTGTATTCTAAATCTGATAAATCATAAGTCCCGGCGTCAGTAAAAACCTCCTCATTTTGTGGTATGCCATCTTCTATTCCTGGTATATTATCTAACAACGTTTGAGTATTTTTTAAATGATCATCTTCCCATTCATCACTTATTATTGAAATTCCAAACGCGTTTGATCGAGCAATTAAATCACCAAGAACAGTAGTATCAACTCCTACATTTACGAGTGATGAGTTTATTAATTTGAAATTACCGTTTTTAGGATCAATTAGGAGGTTTGTGTTTTGGTTCGTTGATATTGCTGAAGGTTGCGAACTACCAAAGGCAGCGAAATTATTAGAAGCAAAGCTACCTGCGCTATTCAAAGCATCATCTAATTTAAATGCATCTGCTACACTATTTACTTCAACCGCATTATTTTCACATCGAAAATTGCTAAAGGGATCACCGAAAACTGAACTATTGAAGCCATTTGTCGTGTTCGTTATGCCATCAGAGTGGTAATGTTGAGCATAAATGGTATTATTTAAAACTTCCAATCCGTTTGTTGGTTTTAATCTAATAGCATCAATCATGGAAAAAGCAACTACATTGTTTTTGATTCTAGCCTTCATACCAATATCATGATTTGGTGTTTCATCAATAAGAATTGGCTTGCCTTCGTCAAGAGTCATATTAAGGTAACCTTTGCTTGGAACCCAAGAATAAATCTTTTGGTAAACATTGTATATAAGGTTGCCATCTATATCCCATCTAAATTTTGTAGCGTCATCTGCAGCTGTAAAACTTCCGCTACCTTGTTGTCTCATTATACCATGCCCACCGCTTAATGAAGTTTGAGCAATGTTATAAATTATGTTTCCTTTAATTGAGACGTATCTGCCATCTTCGATATTAATTGCTTTTTGGTAGAAGTCATGTATTACATTATTTGATATGATAATATCCTCTGCATCTTCTATTTGAAAACAAATCCCTCCTCCAGACAGTGAATCCGGCAATAAATGAGGTAGCCACACATATTCAGAAAGTAATGTCCAATGATCTAGTGTATTAGAATTTCCGTCTAATTCAAAACCACTGATTTCTATATTTTGAGCTCCTTGATAAAATCGAAAATTTCTAAAACTACTAAAGTTGAATTTTACAGATCCATTAGGTTCAGGACTGAGCGTTATTTTTGCTGTTGCCTGCGTTGTAATATCAATACCATTTGAAAAACTGTATGAACCAGATTTTATGAAAACATTCGAAATTGTATTGAAAGCTGCTAAATCTAAGGCGTATGGTATTGATTTTAAAGGTTCTGAAAATGATCCAACGGAAGCATCGTTTCCATTATTTGGGTCAACATATAGAACGGTTTGTGACGAGGGTACAAATGAAACAAACGCGATTTCTTTAATTTCTATGGTAATATTGTTACTGCTATGAGTTCCTCCACCTGACGTTCCGTCATTATCTTTAAAAGCAAGCTCTATATTGTTTATAGTACCGTTCCAGCTATTGTGAGACATGTCTATTGCATAAGTTACGAAGTTGGTCGTACCAGTATTAATTGGAGTGGTTTTGTTGCCATTTGGAAAATTTATTCTTAATAACGTTGGCCCACCAACTCCAACTCTCATTTTCACAATCGCATATTGATTATTATTGGCATCTATATTTGCATTAGAATTTTCAAACTTAGGGTTATTTTGTCCTGTTGTGGTCAAATTAACTTGTGCCACCATTGGTACAGCATTTATTCTAACCGTTGACCATCCATTTAATGTACTTGTATTAAATATCCATGACTGAGCATTGATAGAAAGCGTCGTAATGCTTAACAAGATAGTTATTAGTATATGCTTATTAAATAATTTCGAAAAAACTATAGTTGACTTTTTCATTAGGGGTCTTTTTTAGTAACGAATGTAAAGAATGCAACAGTAAAACAGCACAAAAATAATAATCATCTCTTGTAAAGTCCAATCAATTAGCTTTTACGTCGTTAATTAGCCAATGTGTTAATTCAGACAGGGAACCTCACACTCCCGAAAAAAGGGCACAAAAAAAGAGACTCCGATTAAGAATCTCTTTTTAAAGTACCCGAGACGGGGCAAATATCGAACTTTATTATGCAAGATATTCAATTAGTTTTAAACTTTATTTAAAATGCTTATTCACAACTTCAAACAGTTGGCTGTGCTGATTCAAACTCCTTGAATCAGCACAGCGAACCCTCTCAGGAATAGAAGTAGTTAGCATCATTAAAAAGGATCAAATCATTAATCCTTGTTCTACTTCGTTCAAAACATTCTGTTCGTTAGTTGCTTAACAATGCATTAAAAATTAAATTTATTATCTTTAATGAAGTTAATGCGACAGAACCGAAATAAATGTAAATTAATTTAGTTTTTTATGAATTCAAAGAACAAAAATTTAACTATAAAACCATTTAAGTCATCGAATGGGGAGAATTTGTCTTCATCCGTATTATTTACTTTCACACCTAAATTAGATTACCTCCTTACATTACTTGAAAATGGAATTACGCCAAGATTCGTATGCGAACGTTTACCTGGTACAAAGCTCTCATATGTTATACCAATGAAATGTTTCTGTGATATTCCTTTGGGGAAGATTAAAAGACACATAGGACGCTATGGCCGTTATGGTTTAGGAATAAAGAAATCGTTTCTTCAAAAGATAGGAGTCACTCCAGTTATTTATATTCATCAGAATTCTGAACCCTTTTTTAGATTTAATAAAACTACAAGTGAAGAATTGGCAAAAATGCCATTTTTACCACTTTTAAAACGATATTACGGAGACGATTATTATATAGAGCCTGAAACATTGAAAGTAGAACGAAAACGAATTCGTTTTTATGATGAGCGTGAATGGCGTTATATTCCAAAAGGCATAAAGCCAGATACTTCGAATCAATTTCAAACCATTGAAGAGGGAGCGTTATCTGTTTTTAAAATGAATTTAGATAAGAACTTTGAATACCCTTCCATACAGATACCCTTTGAAGAAATAGAATATATCATAATTGGGAAGAAAAAAGAGACAGCAGAGATGGTCAAGCAATTGAGATTAAAATTTGGAAGACCAGAAATGGAGCGTTTAATTCCGAAACTTATTAGTGCGGAAAGTATCATTAAAGATTTTTAACATGCCCCACCTCGAACCCACATATCTCCGCTACATCTACGATGGACTCATCAAAGGAAGCATCCATCCGGAGAATGCCGCCGAGTTACCTGACGGTTTGATCGGTTTGTACGAAGAAGCTTTTGACGAACGCACTTCAGTTGTAGATCGCCAAAAACTACTACAGCGCTTTGCTATTGGTTCTGTCGCATTAACTAAAAAATCACTATTTGAAGCCTAACTTACACAAAACGAAAAATCATAAAAATTTGAATTGGTGTGAGTTAACTTTTTCAACATTCAAGGAATTCGATGAAAAACGGTCGAAAAATAATTAATACGACAGAACCCAGAACCCTGTTTGATACTGTTACAGAAAAGTATGAAAATTATATTGTCGGTTTAATATATTATTCCATACTAATTGATAGAACATGTAAAGGTTTTGATTTAGATTAAATCACAAAATGGAATAATATCAATGCTGAGCAAAAAAAAATTGCTGAAGCTTATAACTTGCCAAAAAACATTAACTAACCTCGGTTCTTTCGACTACTTAAATAAACTTCAATCAAAAAAATTAATAAATAAAAGCCCATAACACTCCCTAAAATCCATAAACCTAACCAAGTCATAACGTTTTTACGTATTTTAGCGTAACAGATAGGAGTAACGAAATGAAAGATGTTCCAGCATATTATATTTTAAAAGAAGACGGAACTCCAGACACCTCGAAAAGAAGTCCTGAAGGTAAGATCTTTACAGAACAATTTATCAAGGCATTTTACGAAAACCATCCTATTTCTCTAGCATATAATTATGAGGAGGTTGAAGTGAAATGCACCGATCGATACATCCGTGATTTATGTATGCAAATTGAAAAAGATCATAACGTGCACAATGATTGGAACAAAACTTTCAAAGACTTTGCGCGCTTTAAATCAACTTATCCCAAAGAACTGCGTTACCAAACCAGAGAGTACTTTGTAGACTTCTTAATCGAAAATGGTAAATACGAAGAAGCTTTATTAGAATGGGAAACCACATATAACTGGGAGGGCACATTTAATGATTCAGACATCGGACGATTAATCAAATTTGAAACTTTATTGAAGAGACCCGTAGTAAATGGGTTCCATATATACTGCCTTGCTCCTATAGATAACCAGTTAACATCCTTTGGTAAGAATAACAGAAAAGAAGTTTTAAAAACCGTAGAGATAATAATTGAAAATGCATATTCAAGCCAGTTTATATCACGCTTTTTTAAAACTTTAAAGTATGAAAACAAGAAACGGGTAACGTTGCCAAAGGAATCGTACATCCAATTCTTTGACCACAATAAGAAATTTCAGAAATACATTGGCTGGTTAAATTCAAGCGCACCTAACCAGTATTCTAAAAAGGATGGAACAGCTAATAATGAACTGGTCTACTTGGCAATGCGTTCAGAAGCTAGCAGATTACTACGTGAGGGTGAGAACGAGTATCGCTTGATGATAGGAGCCAAGAAAATTGGCGAAAGTTGGATTAGTGAAACCGAATTATTCTACAAGCTAAAAAGTGCCTTCTCCGATTTGAAAGTTATTCATCACGGTAAGCCCAAATGGTTAGGCAGACAACATTTTGATATTTGGTTCCCTGAACAGAATATTGCGGTTGAATATCAAGGTGCTCAACATGATCAGCCTATTGAGTTTTTCGGAGGTGACCAAGCATTTAAAGCAAACATAGAAAGAGATCAGTTGAAGAAAGAAAAATGCAGAATTAATGATTGTTTCCTAATCGAAGTAAGACCGGGATACGACATTGAAAAAATTATAAGTAAAATTGAGAGGCACCTAACAATACATTAGCCACATTGAAATGATGGTTTAGCTTCAAAACGTTCTTTCGCATTAATTATTTTTCAAACGTTTTATAATATAATTACTCTTCCTTCAAAAAGGAAAATAATTATTAAACAAAATTTTGGAGTTTTTAATTTTTATTAAAAAAGACAAAAATCAATAGGTTTTAGTTTAATAAGACAGAATCATTAGAAGAATTCTGTAGACTCATCTTAAGAGTAGTTGATCTATTTTGTATCACTGTCATTTTCGTTTTCTTTTGCAGCATTGTTTGCAATATATTTATTATACCATCTATTATATTCCGCGTCATTTATTACTCGTTTTAATACAACAATATCATTATAGCGATCGTATCTTTTACTTTCTTTATAAATAATAAACCCTAAAAGAGGCATTATCATAATACTGATCAGTGGAATAATATTTAATGTAACTAAAACGATAAGGATAGGGATTGAAATGATAGCGGAGACCCCTATGAAGCGAGTGATATTTCTAATTCTTAATTCAGGTTGTAATTTTACTTTTGTTTCTCGACTGGGTACTGGAGCTTTAGGTATTTTCATAGTTAATAAATATAGAAGAGGGATTTTATAATAGTTTAATTCCGGTTTTGTAACATTAATCAATTCTGATTGTGAAATTTAGTAATTATCTATGAGTTATGCTGTCAGAGAACAAAATGTTATGAACGCCGTTTTAGGTTCTGTCGCTTTAAGTTTAAAGCGACAGAACCTAAAAATTTCTCTAAACAAATAATTTTCTATTTGGAATAACATTTATTTTAAGAAACGCCAAGAGGTTTTAAGATTATTTTTAATTTTTAAGGCAGTATGTCGAATCCAATGCCCCCATTTGGATTACACCTTTTAATTTTCCTACGCTCCATCAGCCCGCCCTATAAAAAACCATATTTTTTTTATGGCTTGTTTTGTATATTCTAAATAGGATGGTTTGTATCTGCCCTCACTAGGTAGTTTAGGCGAAATGAATTTTTGCTATATAAAAATAAAAAAACAGAAATTTTAGTCATATGTTTAAATAATTTAACACAATCTCCCAGTTTTTGAAATCAGGCGAACCGAAATGAATCCATTTACCTCTAAACTCTGATGCTCCATTAAATCGTCTGTCGTCAATTAAGTAATCTCCAATTAATAAATGTTTGTGATGGGATAAAATTAGTTTTTTACGAACTAATTTTTCGTTAAAGTGTTTTGTCATCCAAAGCCTCTTGTGCATCCATCCCTCAGGATTGTCCCATGGCGCAGTGGATAAAAATAACACATTGAATTTTGGATCATGTAATAATTTGTTAACCGCATCGATTGCCCCTGGAATTGGATCCAAGTTCTCATAAATTCCTGGAAGTTTATCGGGCCTACCGATGTATGGGGTTATTCCACCCAAAGGATGTTCCTGTTTTCCTTTGTTAAAGTCGGCTACCACTCCATCTAGATCAATGTAAATTGTTTTCATTTATCAGCTTTTGTATTCAACAAGATTGTAAACGGTTATTTGAGAACTATCCATCTTGTGCTCAAAGGTAATGATATCAAGTATTTTTCCTCGCTCTATTCTTTTGGAATTTCTTTTTAAGGAGTTAAAGAGAAATGTCGAAAATAAGTTTATTTATCCGGCAACTCCAAGATTTCTAAATGGATCATCTTCATCTAAGCCTGATCCCTTCATTATTTGTTTGCATCCATCAAAGACTAATTTCAATTCTAAATTATTCCAATAAGAATTTGGCATATCAAAGGCATCTGATTTACGATATTTTTCAGCGTCTTCCTCAAGTAGAGAAAATGCTTTACTCATTAAATAAGGGAATCGATTTTCTATAAAGAGATTTTGCTTATTTTCAGATAATTTGGAAAACAGTTTGTCGATAGTTTGTGTTAAGTCATTCATGCTGTTTATGTATTGATTATCTTTTTGGAATTAAATTTTTCTATCACAGAGAGTTTGCAATATTTTAAAAGATAAATGGTTTAGTCATTTGGCTCTTCAAATAAAACTTTCAGTGTAATTTGGTATTTAAATTTAATGTAATTTTTTTAACAGTTTAAAAAAACACCAATGTTAATCACTGATTTTGAATAGTTAATATTTTAATTTATTTTAGGTAAAATTAATTATGACACCAAGACCAGCATTAATAATAAAGTCAGTTCCAAATGTGATAATTTTACTTCACGGGTTTAATTCAGGACCAGGAAAAAAAGCAGAGCAAATTTCTGAGTTCATCTATCAAAATCAATTGACTGATAAATTTAAACTTATTGCCCCGGCTCTAGACCAAAGTCCAAGAAATTCAATTCGAGAAATAAATCGACTTATAAGAGGAAATAAAGGAAGAAAGGTTTTCTTGGTTGGGACTTCCTTGGGTGGTTTTTATGCTAATTATTTCAGAGCTAAATTTAAAGAAGAATTTTTAACCGTTCACGCGATAAATCCAAGTTGGAGACCTTCTAAAACACTTCAGAAATACGCAAACACAGAACTTGGTGATTATAAAACCCAGGAAAAGTGGGTTTTTAACGAGAAGGACATTGAGGATTTGATCGAATTTGAATTATTTATTGATTCTAATCTTGCCAGTTTCTCAAGCAATAAATACAATATTCACCTATCACGATCTGATAAATTATTAAGTTTTGAAGAAATGATGACTTTTTTAAAGCTCAATTCAATTCAATTTAATAAGTTTGAATATGATTCAGATCATAGGTTTGACAAAATTATAGATATTATGGAGTTAATAATTAGGGATGAAAAACAATAAGAAATACACTTTAATCTTAATACAATTATTCGGATTAGTTTTTCTAATTCAGGTTCTGTCGCATTAACTTCATTAAAGAAGATAAATTTAATTTTTAATACATTGTTAAGCAACTAACGAACAGAATGTTTTGAACGAAGTAGAACAAGGATTAATGATTTGATCCTTTTTAATTATGCTGACTACTTCTATTCCTGAGAGAGTTCGCTGTGCTGATTCAAACTCCTTGAATCCTGTCATTATTCTTATTCGCCTTTTTATTCTTCGGTGGTCTTGTTCTATGATATTATTCAAGCACTTGACCTTTCGTATCTTTATTTTCTTTGTGCTTAAACTTCTTTTGTTCACTGTCAAAATTGCTGAATTATTAGACCCACTTTTGTCTATGTTTATCACTCGAGGCTTTCCATTATTACCTATAGCTTTGTTGAAAAACTTCTGTGCTGACATCTTC
>Ga0209654_1001871_pt1 | contig 15604 bp, 17 predicted proteins | sample SaaInl1SG_22_DNA_FD_184646 | JGI IMG/M metagenome (GOLD analysis project Ga0209654, IMG submission 184646) | Marine microbial communities from expanding oxygen minimum zones in the Saanich Inlet - ESP_161SG_22_DNA (SPAdes) (version 2) | ecosystem: Environmental > Aquatic > Marine > Intertidal... | reverse complement strand
AGGGGCTCTCAGTCACACTAACTTGCAACTGGAACTTTGGTGAATAATTCCAAGCAACGATGAACGCTTTCCGTCACTACTTAATGAATAAATGCTCAGCGCCCTTGCACATTCTGTAGCACACTCAAATTTTAGAAATTTAACCTACTGAAAAGCAATCAGAAATTTCGCAACACGCCATTGAAAATCCTCGTGTCGGGGGTTCGATTCCCTCTCTGGCCACCACTAAGTTCAACAAAATCAAGTGCTTAAAATACCAGCCTCTCCGCCAAACCCCGTGGCACACCCGTAGCACACTTTTATCTAAGATTTCATCCAAGATCGCATAACAATTCTTATATTATCGCTCAGACTCAGCAATTACGCGGGGTCTAGCGTGATCCAAATCCGGTTGCCCAAATAAAACATCAGAAAATATGCTGTACGCATACCAAACGTTAGATTTTGGAGATGTTATGGGACAGGCGAAGACAACTAGTGCAAAAGAGCTTAAACGCGTGCTCGATTTGATTTCTGCATGTGACCGTCATGCTGAACGCAATCGTACGATGCTGCTGTTCACACATTTATGCGGCATGCGCGTCGGCGAAGTGTGTGCGTTAAAAATAAGCGACGTTTTAGACGAACATGACAAAGTACGCAGCGAGCTGCGTCTCGCTCCAACCCAAACAAAAGGATCGCGCGGGCGTACTGTGTTCGTTCCCAAGAAAATGCTCAAAGAATTAACTGCGTATATTTCGACAATCGATATCGATGACAGAAATGCACCCTTGTTCAAATCACAGAAAGGAAGCGCGTTCTCATCGAACAGTGCGACGCAGCTATTTCAACGACTCTATGAGCGTGCAGGACTTATCGGAGCAACTAGTCATTCGGGTAGGAGAACGTTTATCACGTCACTAGCGCAAAAAGGAGTTGGCGTACGAGTGCTGGCAAGCCTAGCTGGGCATCGCAATATTTCGATCACCCAGCGATACATCGATGTAAATGACGACATGCTACGTAAGGCTGTAGATTTGATCTAAATCCTCGTGTCAGAGGTTCGAGTCCTCTCGGGCGCGCCAATATTTATATAGTAATATCAATAATTTGTACCAAAATACCCCGCAACAACCTTCTCTTTGAGAGCAACCAGTGCCGGAGTTTTGCCGGACTGTTGCTCGCAGAGCCTATTCGCCGCCTCTAACAGCTCCTGCAATTCAGGTGCTGAATAGTGCGTCGTAATGTCTCCGTTTCTGTGGCCCAGCAAAACCTTACGGGTCTCGTTTGGCACACCAGCGGCTCGAAGACGCCGACCAAATGTATGCTTCAAATCATGCACCCGAGCCTGAGTGAAGTTTGCTCTCTTCCGAGCAGCCTTCCGGAGAAGGTTATTCCCTGAGAAATTTGAAGCACGTCCTCCTATTTCAGGACAGAAAATTCAAACTGAATAGCGGCATAGATAAGGATTTTTTTGGGCGGCAATCGTGAACATATTTTGTGGTGATAATTTTTGTCCACGTATTTAGTGTTATTAGATAGAAAAAATGGACAAATAGAAAAAGATGTGTCCACACTGATGACAGAAGTTTGTGCTTTGAAGGCGAAATTTTAAAGCTCAAAAATATAGGATGTCGGTTGAGCTCGCAGTGATAGGGAATAAAATAATGCAAGATGATGATGATAATGATAATGATCAACAAGTCAATCAATCACATTACAAAATGAAATGGGAGTATTTGCGTATTCCAGTTTCAGACATACCGGTTGATTACGCCGATCATCAGTATTCTGTTAACCGCCAGCTAGATGTTGTACTGGACGATATGGGGAAGTCAGGGTGGGAGTTGGTCGGAATTCATGCAATGCCCGATGTTGTCCAAATAAGTAATGAGACGGAAGTGAGAAGATGGCCTGAGATATGCCAATTAATTCACACATTTAAGCGACCTAAACGGAAAGACTAAGGATAAATCTAGTCGCGAAGACATTATCTCTGATACGCTCGCGGTCCATGCAGGGACTTCACAGGTACGCTCTGGATTCACAATTAGTCCGATAAAGCGTCCATCAATCGCAAGGAATACGTCTCATAAAACTTAATTGCTTCACTTCAGTGTGATCACTCCACCGATGCACATTCGATGACCTTAAACGAAACCTGTGCTCATTGCGATATGTAGCTTCAATATCAGTCATGACTGATCACATCCTCAGGTGTATCCCGTTACTAATAAGAGTTAATTCACTGCGTGACTAGAGCATGGACACGAGAGATAACCCAAAGATTGTTACCCATTACTAGTAAGAATTGATCGCTCTATTGATCAGCGGCAGATGCCGTCAGATTAAGTTGACACTTCTCACACCCTCGCGTGCTACACAGCTTAAATACAACTAACCACATACACCCGGCTGGGCCATACAGAGGGGCACACGAACGGTAAAAAATTTTTGATACTGGCTGTGAACCCACATCCCGTGAACACTAGTGATTGCAGGTAATCATTGGGGCGTTGGTGCTGTGCACAGGAACTAATGCCTGTCCCGGGCACCATTCTCAAACGTTTGCTATTTCCCACATCTCTCCTCAGTCACACAAGAAATTAGGCTCCACTTTTCTTGTTGATTGGATCATGCGATTCTGACCGACGAGCGACCCGAATGGTTTGTTCATCAACCCAGCACTTTTCATGGTTATCACCTATCTCCTTTCGTACCCAGTAATTCGGTTGCCTGATGCAAGCCTCCAGCTATCAAAAACGCGACTGGGGTCAGGTTTGATAAACGTAAGTGCCTGGTGCCGCCACGGTCGGAACCAAACCCTTGTCCGACGCACTGATGGGGGATACTGGAACGACACCGCTACTCTTGTCTTCCAGCCAGATCATCCAAGCCGGCCACCAAGAGCCCGGTCGCGGCGTATTTTTCGCAATCCAGGCTTCGGGACCTACATAATTTGTCCCGACTGCACGATGTGCGATCCGATGGTGACCACGCTCGAGCGCAGGCTCGTTAATAATGCCACTGTTGTGGCCACCGCTTGTCAGGACAAAGGTCATATCACTGTCAGTGAACAGTTGAGTTTTGTAGACGGACTTCCACGGCGCGATGTGATCAGTTTCGGTTCCGACAGCAAAAATCGGAGCCGATATATCCTTGAGCGCAATGACCTGTCCTTTGACTGCAAACCGACCTGCTGTCAGTCGGTTTTCCAGGAACAGCCCTCGCAGGTACTCCGAATGCATCCGCGCTGGCATCCGGGTTGTGTCCGACACCCAGATACCCATGTCCGTGGGCAAATCCTGTTTCCCGAGGTAGTAGCGTCTTACCGCACGGGAATAAATCAAATCCTCGGATCGAATGGCAGAGAAGGCTCGGGCCATCTGTGGCCAGTCAAGATACCCCTTCTCCCGCATCATATCCTCGAGGAATGCGATCTGGCTTTCATCCAGAAACAACAGCAAATCGCCCGCCTCTGCAAAGTCGACCTGTGCCGCCATGAGCGAGATCGACGCAAGCCGCTCATCGTTTTCCCGCGCCATTGCGGCCGCGGCAATCGCAAGGATTGTGCCACCCAAGCAATAGCCGACCGCATGAACCTTGCGCTCCGGCACGATGGCATTCACCACATCTAGAGCCGCGATCACACCGCGTTCGCGATAATCTTCCAGTGACAAGTCAGCTTGATCAGAGGTGGGGTTACACCACGAGATCATAAACACGCTAAAACCATGATCTACCAGATATTTGACCATTGAATTATGTGGTGAAAGATCAAGGATGTAATACTTCATAATCCAGGCTGGAACGATCAAGATCGGATCGGCTTGCACCTTGTCGGTCTGCGCGGCGTACAGAATTAACTCGAAAAGATCGTTACGGAACACAACCTCGCCCGGTGTACAAGCCAAATCCTTACCAATTTGAAAGCCTTCCGGCATGGGCTCACGGGCCTGAGTAATGGTGTTTACGACATCATGCATCAAGTTGCGCACACCATCAGCCAAATTCTTGCCGTTGGTCTTGTGTGTTTCCTCGATGATCTCAGGATTAAGGGCAGGGAAGTTCGACGGTGATAACAGATCAAGCATCTGGCGCGCCATGAAGCGGGTCCTCTCAGCATCCTCGGGGCGCAGGCCTCGCAGATGGTCGGTCGCGAAGTCCCACCAGTCCTGAATAGCCAGAAATCCTTGCTCCATAGGTCGGAAGGGTGGCTTTTCCCAACCCGGATGCCGGAAACGGTGATCGTAGCTCTTTGGCGCAAAGGCCAATTCTGCATCACCATTTGGCGAAAGCGATTGCCCCACCAGCCTTGTTAGATTTTCCTGAGCGCGCTCGGTCAGTTCAAGCTGACGGCCTGGTGCCTGAGCCAGGTGCAAAGCCCAATCGCCCCAAGCTTCAATAAATGCATGCGGTGATACGCCAGCCGACATGTAGGCAACGCAAGCCCGTAACATTCGGTCCAGGTTTTCATGCTCGTGAGTTTCTCTTGGCCCAACTTTTTGCTCTGATGTAGCGGAAATCTGGAGCCGTTCCTTTTTTTGCCCAAGTGTCTTGGGCTGAGAAGTATATTTGGTCATCTTTGCGATCCTACGCTCGTGCGTTTTGTGTCGAATGACATCATGCAGATCGATCAGTTCGAGCTGACCAAAGCCGGTCCGGCGCATAATCCCTATTTAGCAACGGTTGGCGGTCGCATTGATCCAAACTGACCCCAACCATCACCAAGCAATCCATGCTATCCTTATTTGGTGTTTGTGGGCTATGGCTTTCTGGCCGATTGCTATCGACAAGTAGCGAAGAGGCTCGATGTGACACCAAAAAGCTCATACCTAATGCCCACCGTAAAAGCGTCCTGCCTTGAACCCGACGCAAAAAAGCTGAATGAGCTTGGCGTGCCTATTGGCGGTATTGTACATGCCGTTCGGGGTGCAGTTGTCGATGTGGTTTTCAGTAATTCCGACTTGCCACCGATCAATTCCGCCTTGACCGTGAAATGGGATCGTCCGTCTACCCTTACCCTCGAAGTTCACAGCCACCTCGATCAGAAAACAATCCGCGCGGTGGCATTCCAATCAACCGAAGGTCTTGCTCGTGGTGTTTCGGTTCACCCCAGCGGCGGGCCGGTTACCGTCCCCGTGGGAAAACCCGTTCTTGGGCGACTTCTGGATGTCGTGGGTAACCCGCAGGACGATGGGCCTGCACTACCTGACGACATACACCGTCAGTCAATTCACGCCCTACCACCGCCTCTTAAATCCCAGACCGGTGACACCGACGTATTCGAAACGGGGATCAAAGTGATCGACCTGCTGGCGCCGATGGCTCAGGGCGGCAAAGCTGCAATGTTCGGCGGCGCAGGCGTGGGGAAAACCGTTCTGGTGATGGAATTGATCCGCGCCATGGCCGAGAAATATGAAGGAATCTCCGTCTTCGCGGGTATCGGCGAAAGATCACGTGAAGGGCATGAGCTACTGACTGAAATGCGGGAATCAGGCGTTTTGGAGCGCACCGTGCTGGTCTACGGGCAGATGAACGAACCACCCGGAGCTCGCTGGCGGGCTCCGCTGACGGCCTTGACGATTGCGGAATATTTCCGCGACAAGAAGCACAAGAACGTCCTTTTTCTGATGGATAATGTATTCCGTTTTGTTCAAGCCGGAGCCGAGGTATCGAGCCTACTGGGGCGCCTGCCCTCGCGGGTTGGTTATCAGCCAACACTGGCAACCGAGGTCGCAGGCTTACAAGAGCGTATCGCCTCTGTAGCTGGAGCTGCCGTGACCGCCATTCAAGCGGTCTATGTCCCTGCCGACGATTTCACTGACCCCGCGGTGACCACAATTTCCGGTCATATGGATTGCGTTGTTATATTGTCTCGCGCCCAGGCCTCCGAGGGGTTTTATCCAGCGATTGACCCTCTGGGATCGTCATCGATGCTGCTCGATCCGCTGATTGTCGGCGATGAGCACTACCAGACCGCCGAGGCTGTCCGGCAGGCGCTAGCAAGGTTCCGTGAATTAACCGATATAATTTCGCTGCTCGGGGTCGAGGAGCTAGGTAAGGCCGACCGCTTGATCGTTAAACGCGCACGCCGGTTGCAGCGATTCCTGACACAACCCTTCATGGTGACTGAAGCCTTTACCGGTACACCGGGTGCCAGAGTACCCGTGAGCGAGACTCTCTCGGGATGCCGCGCCATTCTCGACGGCGAAACCGACGAGTGGTCCGAAAGCTCGCTTTATATGATCGGAACACTGGAAGACGCAAGAAAGAAAGAAGCCGCAGCAGATCCCTCAGACGGCCCCGACGCTCCCGACGCTCCCGACGCTCCCGACGCCGAAGATGCGGCATGAGATTGAGAATCGTAACCCCCTTGGCTGTCGTTGTGGACGAAGATGTCGACAGCTTGCGGGGAAAGGACATCAGTGGCAGCTTCGGTATCCGACCTGGCCACGCCCCATTCGTGACAGCGCTCACGGTTTCTATTCTCAGTTGGAAGACCGCCGGACTTGAGCGATTCTGTGCACTACGCGGCGGAGTGCTGATCGTGGCCGGCGATAGTACCGTCGCTATCTCCACTCGCGAAGCAGTATCGGGCGACAATCTGGCTACGCTGGACGGAGAGGTTCTGACTCGGTTTCAGACCGAGTCTGACAATGAACGGGTCGAACATGTCGAGACAATGCGTCTACAGATGAACGCCATCCGCCAGATGGTCAGCGGGTTGCGCAGGAACACGGGGCAGTTTAAATGAACGAAGACTCATCTGAGCCCCCAGCAACTGATCCTCTCGTCGAGGAAATCCGCAGACATCGTAGCCTGCATGAACGGTGGCTGCGCGAAGGTGACATGTCCGTAGGTAGGCGGTTGGCACAGATCGGCGTACTGGGCTGGATCTTCATAGTGCCTACTCTGGCGAGCCTTTTCTTAGGACGCCGGCTCGATACGTATCTTGAGACCGGCATTTTCTGGAGCGCCTCGACGATGATGTTTGGGCTTTGCATTGGCGGCTGGACCGCTTGGAAATGGATGAACGCAAGATGAGCGATTTCTTTACTCTCCCTTTAATAATGCTTCTTCCGGTCTACTTTCTGGGTGGGGTATTCATCGGATATGGATATTTCCACGCACTCCGCGAGACCGTCAATCTGATCGTAGACGGAGGCAAACCGTTAGGGGCGATCATCCTGACTCTCGCGCGCATCTCACTAATGACCACCGGGTTCTTGATTGCCGCACTGGCAGGTGGACTCACCCTAATGGCGGCTCTTGCGGGGGTGCTCTGCACAAAGTGGTTCCTGCTCCGTAAGGAGCGAGATATCCCAGTATGACCTCCCCACTCGATTCCACAGTGCTGTTCCAGATCGGACCAATTCAGATCAGCCAAGCCATTGTTACGACGTGGGCGATCATCGGTATACTGGTGGTCGGGGCCTTCTTATTAACCCGGCGACTTGACCTCAGACCAACTCAGCGCCAGGCCGCGCTGGAACTACTAGTCACCACGCTCGACACTCAGATTACCGAGACAACTGGCGCCGCGCCCGCACCCTACCGCGGGTTCATCGGCACGCTCTTTCTTTTCATTCTCGTGGCAAATTGGTCCTCACTCTTGCCCGGGATTGATCCCCCGACCGCAATGCTTGAAACCGATGCCGCTCTAGCTGTTCTGGTATTTCTGTCAGTGATCTGGTTCGCCATCCTTGCAGGCGGCGTTGGCGGCTGGCTGAAATCCTTTGCCACACCCAACCCAGTGATGATCCCGCTGAATATACTGCAAAGCCTGACACGAGTTTTTTCCATGTTCGTCCGGCTGTTCGGCAATGTAATGAGCGGTGCCTTTGTGATCGGTATCGTCGCCTCACTGGCTGGCCTACTGGTGCCGATCCCGTTGATGGCACTCGATCTGCTGACTGGGCTGGTTCAGGCCTATATCTTCGCGGTGCTAGCGATGGTGTTCATCACTTCTGCCCTCGAACAAGGCACTCCCAATCCCGCAAATACTGACCTCACCCCAAAGAAAAAGGATACATGATGGAATACATAGCCATTACCAGCATTTTTTGCGCAACCTTCGCCGTAGCCTTTGGAGCCATCGGGCCGGCAATTGCCGAAGGTCGCGCAGTCGCCGCAGCGATGGAGGCCATCGCCCGCCAACCAGATGCCGCAAACTCGATTTCTCGCACCTTGTTTGTCGGGCTTGCCATGATCGAGACGACAGCAATCTACTGTCTAGTGATCGCGCTCCTGCTGATCTTCGCAAACCCGTTTTTGGTATAGGCGCATGACCTTCGATTGGTGGGGACTTGGTATTCAGGCAACCAATGTCCTGATCCTCGTTTGGCTTCTAAACCGTTTATTTTGGCGTCCGATTGCCGGAGCCATCACTCGACGGCAGGAAGCCACGCAGGCCATGCTAGATGAAGGCAAGGCAACACAGGCAAAAGCAGATGCTGCGATGGCCGAGGTGGCTGAGACTCGGGCAGGAATCGCCGCTGAACGTCATGCAAAACTTGCTGAGGCCAAAGCGACAGCAGACACAGTGTCGGAGGTCGCACGAGAGCAAGCGAAAGCAGAGGCGGATGCTATGCTCGCTGATGCGCGTGCCGCAATTGATCACGAAAGAAAAACCGCACGGAAAGAGAACGCCACAAAGGCCGCTGAATTGTCCGTCGACATTGCGGCTCAACTTCTGGGACGATTCAGCACGACTGCGGTTCGAGAGACTTTTCTTGCGCAACTTGTAGGCGCGATCACGGATCTACCTGCATCCGATCGCGAGGCCCTCATAGGCTCCGAAGATGGCACTGAGGTCATTACAGCGACAGACATAGAAGACGTAGAAAAGACAAAGATCGAACGTGCGGTAAAAGAAGCGTTAGGCGGCACGCCGGAGGTTCGGTTTGTTACCGATCCCAGCCTAATCGCTGGATTAGAGCTGCGCAGTGAGTATTTCGTCCTTCACAACAGTTGGAAGGCCGATCTGGCGAATATCCTGAAGGAGGTCGAGGATGCCACCTGACTCGCCAGACTGGCTCGCCTCGGCGCGCGTCGCGGCGCGTCGCGCAGAACTGGGTCCGAGACCCGAACACAGGGGACGTGTCGAGGAGGTCGGAGACGGTGTGGCGATGATCTCTGGGCTGCGCGATGTACGGCTGGACGAGGTTCTGCGATTTGAGGGCGGTCAATTCGGATTCGCGCGAGTTCTGGACCCAGATCTGATTGGCTGCGTGTTCATCGACGCCGCGACCAAGGTCGAGGCAGGCGACGTCGTTTACGGTACCGGTGAAGTAGTGACTGTACCTGTAGGCAACGAGCTGCTCGGGCGAATCGTGGACCCGCTCGGCCGATCTCTGGACGGAAAGGAAGCAATTGAGGCTGAAGAGCATTGGCCGATCGAACGTCCGGCACCCTCGATCATCGAACGAGATCTCGTGACCCAGCCGGTGCAAACAGGAGTACTGGTAATGGATACGCTATTCGCACTTGGCCAGGGCCAGCGCGAATTGATCGTAGGCGACCACTCTACTGGAAAGACGACGCTCGCTACCGACGCAATGATCGCGCAGCGCGACAGCGACATGATCTGCATTTATATTGCCGTGGGACAAAAGACTTCCAGCGTAAATCGCGCTATTAACGCGCTGAAGGCACATGGGAATTTCTCACGCTGCATCGTGGTAGTCGCCGGCTCGGCATCGACACCCGGGCTACAGTGGATAGCACCTTATGCAGGTATCACCATGGCAGAATATTTTCGTGACAGAGGCGGTCATGCCCTCGTAGTGATCGACGATCTTTCTAAACATGCCGCCACTCACCGTGAGATCGCCCTTCTGACTCGACAATCTCCCGGGCGCGAGGCATACCCGGGCGACGTGTTCTATATCCATGCGCGCCTGCTGGAGCGCGCCGCTAAGTTGTCAAAAGAGCGTGGCGGTGGGTCTCTGACCGCCCTACCGATTGCTGAAACCGATGCCGGGAACCTATCAGCTTACATCCCGACAAACCTGATTTCGATCGCGGACGGACAGATCGTGTTGAGTACAGATCTGTTCCATCAGGGCCAAAAGCCAGCTGTGGACGTGGGTCTGAGCGTGAGCCGTGTAGGCGGCAAAACCCAAGCGTCTATGTTGCGTGAAGTGGTAGGCACGTTGCGGCTTGACTATTCACAATTTCTGGAACTCGAGGTATTTACCCGATTCGGGGGCATGCCCGATGGTCGCGTGAGCGACCAACTCAGTCGCGGGAAAAGGATTCGCGCCATCCTACGTCAGCCCCAGAATGCACCGCTTCGCCTGGTAGATGAGGTGGCGATCCTACTCGCCCTGCAGTCAGGGCTGCTTGACCCCTTGTCGCTCGGAGGAGTAAGCACTTTTCGGGACAAGCTGCCAGAAAATCTTGATCAAGATGCTGGCGATGCCATGCGCCAGATTTCCGAAACCGGGGAATTCAATGAGACGGCACGGGCCAGCCTGATGGCAGCGATGACCCGCCTTATTAAGCAAGTTGGCGAAGCTGAGCCGGCGATATGACCGAGCGATTGGACAATGTGAGCGCGCGGATTGACGGCGTTCGACAGCTGGGTTCCGTGGTGAACGCGATGAAGGGTATCGCCGCGGCGCGCGCCAGCAACGCCCGCGAGGAAATCAAGGCCGTCGACAGCTATGTTGCGACAATTGCCGCCGCCATATCTGACGTACTTGATCCGACGAGTCCCTCATCAACCAGGATCTCTGGAGGTCAAGCAGACGGCATCAGCGGTCTTTTAATATTCTGTGCGGAGCAGGGCTTTGCTGGACCCTTCAGCGAACGCATACTGAATAGTATCCAAGACGACCTGTCGGCAACCAGTCTATTTCTGGTCGGCTCCCGTGGTCGGTCGATCGCCGCCGAGCGCGGGCTCGATCCAGTTTGGTCTGCGCCGATGTCCTCGCACACACTTAGCATCCCGAAATTAGCCAGTCAGATTACCATGGCGATCGACCAAGCCTTAAGCAAAGGTCTTTTTGAGCGTATGGAAATGGTCCACGCCGGATGGGCGTCGGGTCGGCCTCAAGTCATTAGACAAGTTTTATTTCCGATTGATCTTTCGGCACTGTCACTGCCTAGAACGACGAGCCCGATGACTCAGATTCCAACGGATACACTGCTGAAAAGTCTGAGCGGCGACTATCTCCATGCCTTAGTGTGCAAGGGGGCGCTTCATGCCTTCGCTGCAGAGAATGAGGCGAGAATCGAGGCCATGTCTGCCTCGAGCACCCAGATCACACGCGAGCTGAGCGACTTGGAGGCTACTTTGCGCCAAGTGCGACAGGAAGCGATCACAGCTGAAATCATCGAACTGGGTACCGGCGCAGCGTCGTCTCGCAACGTGAGATGAACTCTACGTGACCTCCTATTGGTCTATGTCTACGCAAAATGGCGAGGTTTCCGTCGTATCCAGAGACGGGCCATAACCCCAGGGGGCGCTATGGTTGTCGTACTACTTGCTTGTCTAGCTTTACGGGATTGACAGGGTGGTTGAGTATTACGCTCTCAGGATCCTTTACCGAGATACTTGAAGATATTCATGAATTCCTTGGTGAGTTTTCATTACTTTTAGTTGCAGGGCACATTGCCGGTGTCATCGTGATGAGCATTCTTGGACGTCAAAACTTGTCCAAATCAATGATTGATGGCAAGAAATTCGCAGGCGAATAGTCAAGCAACACTGCCGAGCTTTTGCCGAAGTCAGTCCTGACAGGTTATGCACAGTCCGGCAAATGCAGCGAATGCGAGGCCCAAAATCACGCCGGTTCCAGCGTTTTTATTCGTCCTCATGAACACATGGTTGATCCAGTCGAAATTGACCACAGCACTTGTCATGTTGAGGCCGCAGGTTCAAGACTTACCATAGCCACTGCTTCAGATTGGCCGGTCCAGTCTAGAGCGCGCTATTGAGACCACGGAATGATCAGCTCAATTCCACCATAGCGATACCGATAATTGGGATCTTCGTTGACTCCAGCGCTCAATCGATATCCTGCCGTGATACGCCAAACCCAATCACGCGCATCTGTTGACTCAAAAATGACATCGCTGAATTGTGCTCGAGAGGGTCCTGTTTCAGCAACCTGCTGGGTCCCAGCCCCTGCCCGAAAGCGCAAATGATGGTTTTGAAAACGTTTCCGCACACCGACCACCAGTAAGCTTTCTTCATAGCGCGCGGGATTAAAATAAGCGGACTGAGAAGCCGCCGTGTCGTTATTCCGAACGTTTTGGTACCACGCCTGTAAGGTAACACCCTGACTCGGCAAAGCATCCAGGATCAACTTTGTTTTGCCGGTATAGCGTTGATTGTGATCGGAAAAACGACGTGTATCCAGATACACAACGGAACTTAATCTCTCGTTCCATTGCGTTTCAACACTGCCTCCCAGCAGAACATAGGTCCGCTCACTTATCAGCCCAATCTGGCTTTCCACCAAATCCCTGAGGATCAGGACTTCACCGACCGATTGTGGAGACAGCCTCCAGCCAATCCGGTTTTCCGTCGTGAGAATCTGCGTATCATTGAAATCATGAATCGCGAGACTTGCTTGGTAACCCAGCCCATAAGCATCCTCCTGTCGGATTGATACTCCGAGCTGTTGACTATCCAGTTGCCACGCATCCTGTCGATAGTGCCTCCAATCAACAGACCACTTCAAAAGGTGTGTGGGGTCCTCATAAGAAGACGCCCAAGCGAGGGAGGTTTTCTGAATCTGAAAGCGATCTGAATCTGTTGAATAAAACACCATGGGAATCAGCGCACGATCAGTCACTTGAAGCTGATCGCCAGCCATCGGATCAGCAACAACTGACGCCCCGCTGAACCATAAACCGAAACCAACACCCGCAGATGAGGCAAAACGAAGTAGATTCTGCCCGACAAGTCCGATCATTTGGTCCCCCAGGTTTTTCTGACACGGAAGACTTCTGACAAATACCCATACACATTGGCCGGCTGCAGGATAATCCCGTACACCAATATGTAGATCAAAAAGCCAAAACGATTGCGCCTGACCGACAGATGTTCATGTTCAAAAGTGTGGATGATGGTCCGATACATCACCTGATTTAGAAGGATACTGGGTGGAATCAGAGCCAGCGTCATTGGACCGACGATCCAGAAAATGCCGAAAAACGCGAGCAGGATCCCTGGAATAAACGCCAACGTGTAGGCTAAGTCCATGAAAGGAAATAAGACGTTCCAGACCACAAACAAAGTACTGAATCGCCGCTTGACGATTAGCTTTGGACTATCTTTGAAGGCCTCAATTAGACCTCGTGACCAACGCTGGCGTTGTCTAACAAACTGCCGCACTGTGGTTGGACAAATAGTAAACGCACACGCATCTTCCGCATGACCAATGCGGTAGCCTTGGCTCAACAGACGCCAACTCAGGACAATATCCTCCCCTACAGTCTTAGGCCACCCGCCCACCGCTTCGAGCGCTTGCTTTCGGTAGATGGAAAACGCACCTTGAGCAACCAAGGTTCCCTGAAAGAGCGATTGAATCCGCTTGATCGCAGCAATGCCCAAAAAATAGTCCCATTCCTGAGCTTGAGTGATCCAGTTCACCCGCGAATTTCGAATCAAAATCGACCCGGCCACAGCCTGCGTATTGGGCGGATCAGACAATAGACGCTGAACCAAATGACGGACTCCATCTTTGAGAACCCAACAATCTGCATCGACCGTCATCACGAGCTCGGTCTCACACATCGACAGTGCGTAGTTCAGTGCTTCAGATTTCCCAGCATTCATGGGTAAGTTGATTAATTCCAGATCACTGGGCGAGGAAAGCATGGATTCCACTTCAGCGGCTGTGCCATCTGAAGATCCATCATTAATGACTGTAATCGAAAGCTTTCCCGGATACACCTGATCCAAGAGACTTTGCACTGTTTCTCGAATTGACTTCTCTTCGTTATAGGCTGGGACAAATACCGTGACAGGAGGAAATTCAGCAATCGACTTTCTGATGGGTCGTGCATCCAACAATAAGGACAACACAATAAAGGCATTCATAAATCCAGGAATGATCGCAACAAACGCAATCACATAAACTGCAAGATAGGGACCTAAGACTTCAGAGAGATCGCTGAGCCATGGAAGTGAAAGATAAACAGACAGAAATAGCCAGCTGATCGAGCCGACAAAAGCGATACAAAATTTCGCTCTGACACTGACATACCGCGTGATCAAGGATTAGCCACAGTTAGGCTTATGGTGAGAGATCCAAGACGTTTTTTATGACTGCGCAAAAGTTTACCTGATACCACCATCAATGCAGTTCATTGGCTAGGAGGAAATGTATAATTATGAGTCTTAAATACTCGCAAACACGCATCAACTACCGCACCATCAAACAGTCGATCTCGTCCTTCTTCGATTTCACTTAGTGCAGCTTCAAGTCCAAGCGCCTTACGATAAGGGCGATCCGTTGCCATCGCCTCGACAGTGTCCGCTACAGCGATAATCCGCGCCTCCAAAATAATGGAATCGCCTTCTAATTGGTTTGGGTAACCACTTCCATCCAATCGCTCGTGATGCTGAACAATCGCTTCAGCAATAGGCCAATCGGACTCCACATGTTCCATGATTTCAAATCCAGTTCTGACATGACCCCTGAGTAATTCGGTTTCGTAGGGTTGCAATGCAATGGGTTTGGTCAGGATTTCCAGTGGAACTGAAATCTTCCCAATGTCATGAATCTGCGCGATTAAATTGAGCCCTTGAATGAACGCTTCTGATGACCCCATCTCGGTAGCGATCGCCACGCTAAGATCAGCGACTCGGTGTTGATGCTCATAGGTATAAGGATCGCGAGCAACAACCACTTTCGTCAATGCATCCACAACTTGAATAATAGCGTTGATTGAAATCTGGTCGGCCTTCAGTCGAAGAGCCTCAGCTTCCCGTCGACTGCTGATATCTCTAATGTTGCATTGGATCACTTGTTGACCATCAACGTCGTATACGTTGCTTACGAACTCGACATGAATCAGATCGCCGCTTTGAGTTCTCAACGGCAAATCGTCGTATCTGATATATTCCTTTGTCTTCAATGTCGCAAAAGCCTCGAGCGACGCATCGCGATCAACTATGGCGCCTATCTCCCATAATTCCTTGCCAATGAGTTCTGACTTTGGATAACCGAGCATACGAATCAGATAGGGATTCACATCTTCAATTTGGCCGGTCTCGAAATTCAGCAATAGAATTCCATCATAGGCGGCTTCAAAAAGGCGCCGGTACTGGGTGTTTGAATCGCTTTTGAGGGTCACTGTTACCGCCGTTGCGCGCGAGGTGGATACCGATGATTTTTAGCATACGCACAATTGTTCCGTCATGCATTGGAAAACTGTTCGATCACAATCATCACGGCACGGGGTGATTCACAACAACTGCGATCAAGATTGAATATCGTCTAACCATGATTTTCAAAGGTAAAAGCGTCAAGCTCACTCAAGCCAATCCAATTAATCCACATCTTAAGCATCGGAAATTCAATGATTTTTAGCCCATTCTCGATAATTGTGCAGTTGCGAAAAGACAGGGGTTCGCGTAGAGTCCAACCTAATTCCTATCACA
>Ga0209654_1001864_pt1 | contig 15659 bp, 14 predicted proteins | sample SaaInl1SG_22_DNA_FD_184646 | JGI IMG/M metagenome (GOLD analysis project Ga0209654, IMG submission 184646) | Marine microbial communities from expanding oxygen minimum zones in the Saanich Inlet - ESP_161SG_22_DNA (SPAdes) (version 2) | ecosystem: Environmental > Aquatic > Marine > Intertidal... | reverse complement strand
AGTTACTGTTTTGGAGTAGCGGTTGTGTCCCATAGTTGATTTTAAAATAAGAATTCGCTAAAATACAAAACGACAATCAATACGAGGAACGTTTTATCAATAGATAAATGATTAATCATCTAAATAACTCTTTATGCTTTGATTAGATTAAGTGTTAAATCAAATGTAGAAAAAGAAGTGAATTTACCGAACGAAAACTATATTTTTACACATTCGTTAAAAAAAACGACTAAAAGTGCTTATGGTTGAAGAAAATACACTAATACAGCTAAAATCTAATCAAACTGCTTTTTTTGAAGCAGGAAACACCCGTAGTGTCAAAGTACGCTTAGTTCGTTTAAAAGCCCTCAAACAAAAGATAAAATCAAATGAAACAGAAATTGTTGCGGCGTTGCAACATGACCTTGCAAAACCTGAAGCAGAAATTTGGTTAGCAGAAATATATGTTGCTTTAGAAGAACTAAACACCATCATCAAAAATCTTTCGCGATGGGCAAAGCCAAAACGCATAGCTGGAAAATGGCTGAATTTTCCCAGTAAAGATTGGATTGTTCCTGAACCATATGGCGTAACCCTACATATTGCTCCATGGAATTATCCATTTCAATTGGCGTTAAATCCGCTAATTGGAGCTGTTGCAGCTGGAAATACAGTTGTTTTGAAGCCTTCTGAGCATGCGCCACAAACAGCAAAAATCTTGCAAAAAATCATATCCGAGGTTTTTCCACCCGAATGGGTATGTGTCGCAGAGGGTGGTCCAGAAGTTGCGCATCATTTACTCAATCAAAGATGGGATTATATCTTTTTTACAGGCGGTATTAGCATAGCAAAAATTGTTGCCAAAGCAGCTGCCGAACACTTAACACCAACAACGTTGGAACTCGGCGGGAAGAATCCATGTATTGTAGATTATTCGGCAAATATAGCTGTGACTGCAAGGCGCATTGTTTGGGGGAAATTCATGAACTGTGGGCAAGTGTGCATGTCACCAGATTACCTTTTGGTTCATCAGGACATACATGAAGATTTGGTAACGGCATTAAAGGCTGAAATCGTTCGTATGTATGGAGAAAACCCACAAGAATCCACTGATTATGCACGCTTGGTACATCAAGGTCATGTTGAAAAAATGAAAAATTTACTCAAAGGTCAAAATATCATATTTGGTGGTGTTGTCGATGAAAAAGACCGTTACGTTAGCCCAACACTTATTGCATTAGAACATTTGGACAACAGCTTAATGGAAGATGAGATTTTTGGGCCACTACTACCCATCATTACGTATAAAGACGAAGCTGAAATTCATAAGACCATTAAACGTTTTGAAAAACCACTTTCCTTTTATGTGTTCTCTAAACGCAAGAAATGGGCGCGGAAACTGATGAAAACATACAGCTATGGCGGTGGCATGATAAACGATGTTATTGTGTATTTTACTAATGATAATCTTCCCTTTGGTGGTGTAGGACACAGCGGCACAGGCAGTTATCACGGTAAGCATTCTTTTGATACGTTTTCGCATAACAAACCATATGTAGAACGACCCACATGGTTTGACCCAAAGCAACGCTATGCGCCCTACACAACTAATTTTAAAATAATTAAACGCTTATTAAAATATTTTTCATGATAGAAAAAAAAGTTACGGATGCAATACATTTTAGACGTTCTGTACGAGTTTACTCAGATGAACCACTTGATGATGCCATAGTCAAACAATGTCTGGTTAATGCATCTATAGCACCCACAAGCAGTAACCTGCAGCTATGGGAATTTCATCACATAACTGATAAAAGCATACTTCAAAAAATGGCTAAAGCTTGTATGGGGCAAAATGCAGCCACTACTGCCAATCAACTCGTAGTCATCGTGACTAGAAAAGATACATGGAGAAAGAAGGCACAAGCCAACATAGCGCACTTTGAAAAGGTTTTTAAACAACCCGAAATGCAGAAAGAAATACGTCGAAAAAAAATGGTGACGAATTATTATGGAAAAATTATCCCTACACTTTATGGTGATTTTCTTGGAATTCTGGGGGCTATCAAATACTTGATATTTCAATTTGTTGGCTTATTTCGTCCGGTGTATCGCCAAACCCGGTGGAGCGATCTTAGAGTTGTAGCGCACAAAAGTGCTGCACTTGCTGCGCAAAACTTTATGATTAGTATGGCTGCAGTAGGTTATGACACTTGTCCCATGGAGGGAAGTGACACCCTAAGAATTAAAAAAATATTGAACTTACCAAGAGGGGCGGAAATTAATATGGTAATTAGCTGTGGCATAAGAAAGCCTGAGGGCATTTACGGAGAACGCTTTCGAGTCCCTTTTGAAGAAGTATATATTAAAGTATAAACTACCCCAACCAACCTTCTCTGTCTAAACTTCGATACTGAATGGCTTCGGCAATATGTGCGTCTAAAATAGCTTTCTCTCCTTCCAAGTCGGCAATGGTGCGTGCTACTTTTAGAATTCTATCATAGGCTCTTGCCGATAAACGCAATCTATCCATAGCGGTTTTTAGCAGTGCCAGCGAAGCTTTGGAAAGCGTACAATATTTGCGAATTTGCTTGGTGTTCATTTCGGCATTGTGATGCACATGCGTTACATCAGCAAAACGAATGCGCTGACGCTCTCGGGCTGCTAACACCCGTTTTCGAATCGATGAACTCGATTCTGCTAATGGGGTTTGTGCTAATTTTTCAAAGGGAACAGGTTGCACTTCAACGTGCAAATCTATACGATCTAAAAGAGGGCCTGATATCTTTCCCAAATAACGTTGCATTTCAGCAGCCGAATGTCCCAGAGCAGTAGCATCATCGTTAAAAAAGCCTGAAGGTGTTGGATTCATACTTGCCACCAACATAAACGAAGCAGGATACGTCAAGGTGAATTTAGCACGTGCTATGGTAACCTCTCTGTCTTCCAACGGTTGACGTAACACTTCCAAAACGCTGCGCTTAAACTCAGGTAATTCGTCTAAAAATAACACGCCATGATGCGCAAGTGAAATCTCACCGGGTTGCGGATAGGTGCCGCCGCCTACCAACGCAACATCAGATATGGTGTGGTGCGGCGAACGAAATGGGCGGTTGTGAATAATCCCACTCCCTTTCATTTGTCCAGCTACCGAGTGGATTTTTGTGGTTTCTAGTGCTTCGTGAATAGACATGGGCGGTAGGATACTGGGTAAGCGTTTGGCAAGCATGGTTTTTCCTGCACCGGGCGGTCCTATCAACAAAATATTATGGCCGCCAGCGGCAGCTACTTCCATACATCGTTTTATGGACTCCTGCCCCTTTACGTCTTCAAAATCCAAAATAGAAGATTGCTCTTGTCCTAACTGGGACTGCAAATCATAAGTAACCAAATGTTCTTGATGATACACATTGAGAAAAGCGATCATATCAGTTAAATGCGCAAAACCGTGTACTTCAATCCCTTCCACTATAGCAGCTTCTTGGCCATTTCCTTGGGGTACTAAAATCCCTTTAAACCCGTCTTCTTCGGCTTGCAATGCCATGGGCAATACGCCACGAACAGGACGCAACGTACCATCTAAAGACAATTCGCCCATCACAATCCATTTGCTTAACTGCGAGGTCTCCACTTGCCCCGATGCCACCAAAATACCCAAGGCAATAGGTACATCGTAAGCCGCGCCTTCTTTGCGCAAATCTGCAGGTGCCATGTTTATGGTAATACGCTTTCCCGGAAGTTTATAACCGCATTCCATCACAGCTGCCGCAATACGGTGGTTGCTTTCTTTAACGGCATTATCGGGCAATCCGACCAGATGATAGCCAACGCCAGGATGAATGTGAACTTCTATGGTGATGCATTGCGCATTAATGCCAAAGACGGCACTGCCAAAAATTTGGGTTAACATAGGTAGGTATTTGGTATAAAGTTACAAATTTTAACGAAATTTACGCCATGGAAAAAACTGACTTCCGTGCCATTTGTGGGCAATTTGCTACCGGCATCACCGTGATTACGACCTCATACAACAACAAAAACGTTGGCTTTACCGCGAACTCGTTCACATCGGTTTCATTAGAGCCGCCAATCATATTGTTTTGCCTAAAAACAAATTCTGCTTCTAACGAAGTATTTCAGCAAAGCAAAGCGTTTGTAATCAATATCTTATCTGATACGCAAGAGGATATTTCCAATGCCTTTGCCAATCCTAAAAACAGCCAAGAAGAGCGTTTTAACGCAGTTTCGCTACAACCGAATAGCCTTCCTGTACTACAAAACACCCTCGGTTATTTGTTAGGCGAAATTATAGACTTTAAAGAAATTGGCGACCATATTGTGTATTACGGACAGGTAACTGATGGCGCAAAAACAGCTGGCAATCCGCTACTCTATGCCAAAGGCGGGTACCAGCGGTTGCCGTAATGTATTCGCTGCAATTCCTTCTTTAAGCCATGCCAAATAGGTGGCCTTGTCCGTGTATTGTACGGGCGGGTTTAATAGCGTTCCATCAGGAAGCATCAGTACGTAATAGGGCTGCGACACCGATTTAAAATTTAACGCCTGAAAAGTAGACCACTTCTGCCCTACTGTTTTCAGTGTTCGGTTGCTGCCGTCGGCATAGGTAACGGTTTGTTGGTCTGATTCAGCTAAGAGCGTTCTATCGTCCACATACAGTGAAATCAGCACTACCTCGTCTCGTAGCAGTTCAAACACCTCTGGTTGTGTCCAAATATTTTCTTCCACCTTACGGCAGTTTACACAAGCCCAGCCCGTAAAATCCAATAAAATGGGTTTTTGTTGTGCTATGGCAGCCGCCTTACCCAATTCAAAATCTTTATAACAATCCAACCCTAAGGGACAATCCGAATAGGTTTGATAGACCGAATAAAAGGTTGGCGGTGGAAATCCGCTTAAGGCACGTAATGGCGTATTTTGATTCGGCAAGATTCCTTGTGTCAAATAGCCCACAAATACCAACACACTAACGCCCAATACTTTTTGGAGCGTTCCGCTTTTTTTGGGTTTGGCATGCAAAAACGACAATCCGCCCAATAAGAACAGCGCCCAAAGCAATAACAATAGCATCCAAATACCAATAAAGATTTCACGTGGCATCAAGCCCCAACTTTGTACCATATCAGCGTTGGATAGGAATTTTAATGCCAATGCCAATTCAATAAATCCAAGGGAAACTTTTACATTGTGTAACCACCCACCCGATTTAGGAAGCTTGTTTAGTATGTTTGGAAAAAAAGATAGAAACCCAAATGGAAACGCCAATGCTGTTCCAAAGCCAAGCATGCCTGCCGTAAGTTGCATGGCACCGCCATCTGCGGTAAGCGAACCTACCAGCAAAGAACCTAAAATTGGTCCTGTACAGGAGAATGACACCAACGCTAGGGTTACTGCCATAAAGAAAATGCCCACGTAATTTGATTTGGAGGAAGCCTCATCTGACTTAGAGGTCCACGATGTGGGAAGGGTTAAATCGAATAGTCCAAAAAACGAAAGTGCAAACAGTAAAAAGACGGCAAAAAACACGATGTTTAGCACCACATTTGTAGCAATGGAGTTTAGTACTTCGGGGCGTAACTGATCTAAAAAATGAAATGGTAAACTGAGCAGCACATAAATACCGATGATAGAAAAGGTATATGCCAACGAACGCCGAATCCCCTCAGAACGACTACCGCTACTCTTTGAAAAATAAGAAACAGTAAGTGGAATAAGTGGAAATACGCAAGGTGTAAGCAAGGCCAAAAATCCGCCCAATAATCCCAATACAAAAATGCCCCACCACGAACTGTTTTTGGTAGTTACAGAAGCTTCCAAAAGTTCGGTGTTTTTTAAATCAAGTACGAGGCTGTTATCCTCAATTTCAATATCGGTAAGGTCTCGATCTGTGGCGTTTACCAAAGTACCATCTGTGGGAATAAACAGGTTTTCTTCTCTAAAAATACAAATAGCATCGTCACAAGCTTGATATTCTATGATTAGGCTTATTTCCTTTTCTTCTGTATGAACAGCTTGCACCAGCATGGCTTTGTCGGTAAAATAGGACAACTCCATTTCAAAAATAGGATCAAAACCAGATTTGGGCGTGGTCCCTTGAAGTTCGCCAATGGCTGTGGCATTTTCCCACTTTAACAATGTGGGTAGTGGTCCACCCTCTGGCAAATCAGTACTGTAGAGTTTCCAATTTTCTGCAATTGTAGCACTTAAGACTACGTCGTAGCTGTTAGTGTCCGATTGGCGGGCTTGTGCGCTCCATTGCACTGTATTTTGCGCCAATAGGCACTGCGTGATTAAAAGAAAGAGATATAATGGTTTCATATTATTTTGATTTGGAGGATATTCGAGGTGTTTTGAGCAACATATCTACGGTCTAGTCGTTTTCCGATGACCCAAATTACGTTATTTTCGTCACACAACAGCCATTGGTTTTTCTTTGCTACAGCAGACATTTTTTCGTCCTTAAAAAATTTTGAGAGCTTTTTCTTGCCTTCCATACCTGTTGGGTATAACATGTCGCCTTCATTCCAACGTCGTAACACCAAAGGAAAAGTTAATTTTGAGGCATTTAGCAAAACACAATTTTCAGTGGTTTTTGTAGCGGTAGTTGGTATAGAAAACTCCAATTTTACAGGAAATTCAATACCGTTTTCTGAAACGAAATACACTTTATCTGTATCATCCTTAAGATTTGATTGTGAAGATAACACCAAATGGTCGCGCTCTCTTAGCAATTCATGGGTAGCACTTGTGCATTTTTTTCCAGCATGTGCGTCTAACAATTTATCTACTTCAACAGCATCAAAACCATAGATAGTAAACAAATGATGTAACCAAAATCTTTTGGGCTGCAGACCTTCTATGGAATTCAACGGAATAATAATTCCATCTGGCGCATTTTCCCATCCTTTTTTAATCCAATTTGCTTGTGATGATATAGCATCAAAAGCCTCTTGTAAGTACTGAACAGACTTAAGTGTATTGGCAGCTGTTTGTGACGATAATCCTAAAAATGATGGCATAACATCATGCCTAATCGCATTTCGTAAATATTTTGTTGAATTATTAGACACGTCTTCACGCCATTGAAGCGTTTTGACATTAGCGTAAACCACCAACTCTTCCTTAAAAAATGGCAACAAAGGACGAATTAAAAAGCCGTTTTTTGCACGAATTCCACTCAATCCCTCTACCCCACTACCTCTTGAAAGACGCATAAATAGCGTTTCCAGTTGGTCATCGGCGTGATGTGCAGTAAGCACTGCATCATATTGGTGTTCAGCTACTAATTCTTCAAACCAAGCATAGCGTAAATTCCTGGCTTTTTCTTGAATACCAGATGCGTCAGGTTTTATAGGCTTTATTGCTTTATGCAAATTCACATGCAAAGCAATAGCTAAATCGGACACCAAAGATTCATCTAAGTCGCTATCTGCACCACGAAGTTTGTAATTCACATGTGCCATATCAAAGTCATATCCGCACTTGGATAATAATTGCGCCAACACCACACTGTCAACGCCTCCGCTAACTGCAACCAATAGCTTTGGATTGGAAGCGAAATTTAGTAAAGACTCAATATGTTGTTTAAACTTTTGTTCCATGGCTTATTTGCGTGGCGACTTTATTTGCCAAAACACGTTTTATTGCATCTACCTTTAGCTGGCATTCCTCGTACTCTTGCGCTATATGGGCAGCAGCAGTAAGCGCACTTCCTACATGAGTTGAAAGGTATTGTTGTTCTGCGTCATAAATCAAACTACGGATAACAACGTTAAAATCGAAATCACCATTTGGAGCAAAATATCCAACGGCACCGCTGTATAAACCACGCTGACTAAATTCGTATTTATTGATAAGTTCCATGGCGCGCTGTTTGGGTGCCCCTGTCATGCTGCCCATAGGAAAACAAGCATCAATAACATCCAATGCATGGGTGTTTTCAGAACAAGATGCAACCACCGTAGAAATCATTTGATGCACTTGCGAGAAAGGATATACGGCGCATTGCTCAGTTACGGAAACAGAACCTTTATTTGCAATTCGCGATAAATCGTTTCGAACCAAATCGGTTATCATAATATTTTCTGCACGTTCTTTGGGATCGTTTTTAAGATGTTGTGCATTAGCTTTATCTAAAATTTCATCCGTGTGTCGGGCAGCAGTTCCCTTTATGGGTTGTGAATATACATGCGTTCCTTTCCGTGATAAAAAACGCTCTGGCGAAGCACACATCAAATGTAAATTTTCCATGGACAAATAGGCGGCAAAAGGGGTTCTAGCGATAGTGTTTAGTGAATGGAAAATTTGATACGGAACCACTTGAGCATTTTCTGCAAACCACTCCATGCAATAGTTGACTTCATAAATATCCCCACGTAAGATATGCTGCTGTAAGGCGGAAGCATATTTAAAATAATCCGATTTTGAGATTCGAGGCGATAAATCAATGGCCGTTGATTCAACATCTATCAATGGGGCTGTTGCCAATATCTGTGAGAAATCTTCATCGGCATTTGCATCATTGCTATATAAGGCTATTAAGGAGTCACCTTCCAAAAGCCATATTTTTTCGGGATTGAAAAACTGCAATTTTGGAACCGAAATATACGCTGGATTTGTAGGTGCCACCTGCTCCCATGCATTTGAAAACTCATAACTGAAAAAACCAAAAAGCCAATCGGATTTGATTGCATTACGAAGTGCGTTATATGAATTTATCCATGTTGTTTCTTGACTCATATTAAGCGCCAAAACAGCATCATACGTATTATTATGATGCGGATAATCGTTAGAATCTAGCCACGCCATTGGACTCGTATTGGCTGCCCAAGCGAATAATTTTGCCTTAATATGTGGCATATTCTTAACGTTAAATACTGTTTTTGTGCGTGTTACCAACTAAATATCATCTTAAAAAACAAAATTAGGCATTTGAGAAAAGATTACACCATCACTTTAAAAAAAATCTCTATTTTTGTCCCATGACTGTAAACCATATAACACGTTTCACATTTTCCCCGCGCTTTCGTCGCCCCTTGGGGTAGTCTCTTTTATTATGAAACTAAGGTGTGTCCGGTTTCCATCTCCGTATTTTTTCAGTCTAATTTTCACTTCCACATAACATGGAAATTCAAGTTGCAAAACGCATACATGTTTCGTATGCCACCATCATCTCGGAAACAATAACTTCTTCGGCTCAAGTACGCGGAACAGGGATTGCTCGTCGCACTCCAGAGTATATTCAAAAGAAAATCGAATCGGGAGATGCGATTATCGCATTAGATGATCAAAAGTTCGCCGGTTTTTGCTACATCGAGGCATGGGGTCATGGAAAATATGTAGCCCACTCTGGTCTCATTGTAGCGCCTAAGTACCGTGGTATTGGGTTAGCAAAAAAAATCAAAACACAAATATTTAAGTATTCAAGAGAAAAATATCCAACTGCCAAAATTTTTGGAATTACAACTGGTCTGCCTGTCATGAAAATCAATTATGACTTGGGATATAAGCCCGTAACCTTTTCACAACTTACAGACGACCCCGATTTTTGGAAAGGGTGCCAAACATGTAAAAATTATGATGTACTCACAAGAACAAACCGAACCATGTGTTTGTGCACAGGAATGCTTTATGACCCACAAACAAAAAATAATAACGGCATTGTAGGAAGGTTACAATCTTTTAAAAACGCATTTAAACGAGATAAAAAATGAAGAAGTTAGTTTTAGCATACAGTGGTGGTTTAGACACTTCCTACTGCGTAAAATCACTAAGTGAAAAGGGGTATGATGTACACGCAGTGAGTGTGAATACCGGTGGTTTTGACGCTGATGAAGTAACAAAACTGGAATCGAAAGCACTTGCATTGGGAGCGCATTCATACACCAGCATTGAAGCTGTAGAAACATTTTATCAAGACATCGTCAAGTACTTGATTTTCGGAAACGTGTTGAAAAACAACACTTACCCACTTTCCGTAAGTGCTGAACGGGTTATCCAAGCCGTTGCCATTGTAAAACATGCACAAGAAATTGGCGCAACGCATATTGCACATGGAAGTACTGGTGCAGGAAACGACCAGGTGCGTTTCGATTTGATTTTTCAAACCATGGCACCCGAAATTGAAATCATTACACCAATACGAGATCAAAAGCTCTCAAGGGAGGATGAAATTCAGTACCTCAAAAAACATGGAGTAGATTGGTCATGGGAAAAAGCACAATATTCCATAAACAAAGGGCTTTGGGGCACTTCGGTTGGTGGTAGTGAAACATTGAAATCTCGTAAACCGCTTCCAGATGCTGCATATCCAAATCCATGCTTAAAAACAGGCGAAGAGCCAATTTCACTTCAATTTGAAAAAGGCGAATTGGTGGGTATTAACAATCAAAAGTATGCTCCAGTTGCAGCCATTCAAGCGCTGCAAGCACTTGCTGGACCTTACGCTATTGGTCGTGATATTCATGTGGGAGACACCATAATTGGCATCAAAGGGCGTGTTGGTTTTGAAGCAGCTGCAGCTTTAATTACGCTCAAAGCGCATCATTTGTTAGAAAAACACACGCTTAGCAAGTGGCAGTTGCACCACAAAGATTATATCGGATCTTATTACGGCATGATGCTTCACGAAGGACAATATTTAGATCCTGTCATGCGCGATTTTGAAGCACTGTTGACCAACAGCCAAAACACCGTTACTGGAAGTGTTTTTGTAACACTTCATCCATATAGATTTACCCTTGACGGTATCGATTCGGAATATGACTTAATGGACAATTCATTTGGCACTTATGGAGAAGCCAACGAGGCGTGGAGTGCAGCAGAAGCTAAAGGCTTTATTAAACTATCGGCGAATGCCGGGAAAATTCATCAGCATGTCAATAAATAACATTCAAGTAGGCGTTGTAGGTGGCGCTGGATATACAGGAGGTGAATTGTTACGATTACTTGTCAATCACCCACATGTAGAAATCAATTTTGTGTATAGTTCCACTCGTACTGGACAACCCATTTCCAACACGCATCCAGACTTGGTTGGGATTTTAGACACCCCTTTTTCAGGAGAACTCAATTCCGAAATTGATGTATTATTCTTGTGTATGGGACATGGAAACTCTGCAACATTTTTGCATGAACACAGCGTAAATGACAATACCAAAATCATTGATTTAAGTAACGATTTTCGTCTTGCAGCAGATCGTGACTTTATGGGTAGATCATTTGTATATGGACTTACGGAAGTAAACACAAATCAGATCAAATCAGCGCAAGCTATTGCGAATCCTGGTTGCTTTGCTACGGCAATTCAGTTGGCATTGGTACCGCTGGCAGCTGCAGGAAAATTGAAAAACGAAGTACATGTAAACGCCATTACGGGAAGTACAGGGGCAGGTGCTGTACCGTCAGCAACAAGTCATTTTAGCTGGCGCAATAACAACATTTCGTACTACAAGCCATTTACGCATCAGCATTTGGGGGAAATTGGCGAAACACTGGCACAAGCGCAAGGATGTGCCTCTACACTTCACTTTTTGCCAATCCGTGGAAATTTCACCCGAGGTATTTTTGCAACTGCTTATACTTGTTTTAGTGGGAGTTTAGAAGACGCTTACACCATATACGAATCGTTTTACAGCGACAGCCCATTTACAACCGTTAGCAAGAATGAATTGGCACTAAAACAAGTCGTGAATACCAATAGATGTTTGGTGCATTTACACAAACACGAAGGACAATTGCTGATTACAAGCATCATCGATAATTTACTAAAAGGGGCTTCTGGACAAGCCGTTGAGAATATGAATTTAATGTTTGGTTGGGAACAATCCACAGGATTAAACTTAAAATCAGCAACATTTTAACGAATTAAAACAATAATTAAATAATACAATCGCATGAAAATTGCCATTTTAGGAGCCGGAAATTTGGGACTTAGTATTGCCCGAGGACTCATCACAAATAACAGCATCACCAAACTGTATTTAACGCGTCGTAATGTTAAGAGCATAGCCACATGGAGCGAATATGCGAACACGCAAATTACGGACGACAACAAAAAAGCCGTACAAGAATCGGATATTATCATTTTGGCGGTGCAACCTAGACAGTTAGGGAAATTACTTTCTGAAATCAAAGAATTACTCCACGACAATCATGTTTTAATTTCCACTATTACAGGCTATTCTATTGCTAAAATGGAGGAAGTTGTAGGGAAAGATGTACACATCATTCGTTCAATGCCAAATACAGCCATTTCGGTTGGAAAATCGATGACGTGCTTGTGCGCAAATGAAAAAGGAAAAGACAGACTTCCTGTTGCTGAAGCGATTTTTAATGGATTAGGGACAAGCATTGTTATTGAAGAGCAACACATGCGAGCAGCTACTGTGATTTGTGCTTCTGGTATTGCTTTTTGGATGCGATTGATTCGTGCTACCACCCAAGGTGGGGTGCAATTGGGTTTTGATGCCGAAGAAGCCATGAAAATGTCCATGTACACCGCCATGGGTGCAGCATCATTACTCATTGAAACAGGAGCACACCCTGAGGAGGAGATTGATAAAGTAACCACACCAAGAGGTTGTACTATTGAAGGTTTGAATGAGATGGAACACCAAGGCTTGAGTTCCTCTCTAATACAAGGAATTGTAGCATCATTCAAAAAAATTAACGAAATAGCACAAGACTAACATGCCATTATTTGATGTATATCCGCTTTATGATGTAACGCCTGTTCGCGCCAAAGGTGTTCATGTGTATGGGGCAGACAGAAAAAAGTATTTGGATTTGTATGGCGGCCATGCGGTAATTAGCATCGGACACCAACATCCGGTTTACAACAGAAGACTGAAAAAGCAAATCAACAAAATTGGGTTTTATTCTAACGCTATCCAGAATCCGTTGCAAAAGCAATTGGCAGATGAAATCGAAGCGCAATCTGGATGTGAAGGATACCAATTATTTATGTGTAGTTCAGGAGCAGAAGCCAATGAAAATGCACTTAAACTCGCCTCGTTCTACAATAAAAAAGCTAAAGTTGTTGCGTTTAAAAATGCCTTTCACGGCAGAACAAGCGCAGCTGTTGCAGCTACGGATACACCAAAAATTATTGCGCCTTTGAATGCGCAGCAAGAAGTCATTTTCTTAGAATTTGGTGACGAAAAAACATTAGAGAAAACTTTGAGCAAAGAAGATGTTTGTGCCGTAATCATTGAAGCCATTCAAGGCGTTGGCGGATTGGATATGCCTACAAAGAAATTCATGAAAGCTGTCGAAACCCTTTGTCGCAAATACAACTGTTGTGTTATTGCAGACGAAGTGCAATCTGGTTTCGGACGCTCAGGAGCGTTTTTTGCCTATCAACATTTTGGGATTGCACCAGATATCATTTCCATGGCAAAGGGTATGGGAAATGGCTTCCCGGTGGGTGGCATTTTTGTGCATCCAAAAATAAAACCGTGGTATGGCATGTTGGGGACTACATTCGGCGGTAATCATTTGGCATGTCAGGCAAGTTTGGCCGTATTGGAGGTGTTAAAAAAGAAAAAACTTATAAAGCACGCAGCTACTCTTGGCGAAGCTTTTACTGCAAAAGCAAAAACAATAAAAGGTGTAAAAAAAGTAAAAGGACGTGGACTTATGCTTGGGCTTGAATTTGATTTTGAGGTAAGCGAGTTACGAAAGAAACTTATTTACGAGCATCGTATTTTCACTGGTGGAAGCAGCAATAAAAAACTATTGCGCATACTCCCACCACTAACGATACAACAAAAACATTTTGACTACTTTTTTAATGCTTTAGAAAAATCGCTATGAAAGTTTATCATAGACATTTCATAATAATCAGCAATGACAACTTTCGAGATGGCAAATCATTCGAAGTCGTTTGCGTAATTTTAAATAGATGAAACAATTTTTAACGCTTCATGACCTTAAAGACTTTGATGCACAAGTGCAACTGGCAAAAGACATCAAAGCAAATCCCTATCAATTTGAGCAACTAGGAAAACGAAAAACACTTGGGCTTTTGTTTTTTAATCCAAGTTTACGCACCAGATTGAGCACTCAAAAAGCTGCTCGTTTATTGGGTATGGATGTCATGGTGATGAATTTTAGCAATGAGGCATGGGCCATTGAGTACGAAGATGCCACCATTATGGAGGGGCTTCGATCTGAGCATGTAAAAGAAGCTGCACAAGTGGTTTCGCAATATTGCGATGTTGTCGGAATTCGAGCTTTTGCTACACTTACCGACAAAGAAAAAGATGAATCTGAGCAAGTATTGCAAAAGTTTATAGAACACGCATCTGTGCCTATTTTGAATATGGAAAGTGCCACCGCTCATCCGTTGCAAGCACTTGCCGATGCGCTAACGCTTACAGAACACGATTTGCCTAAAAAGCCAAAAGTGGTACTTACATGGGCGCCACATCCTAAGGCATTGCCGCATGCAGTTGGCAATTCGTTTACGCGCATGATGCAGCATCTAGACGCAGATTTTGTGATTGCAAACCCACAAGGATATGATTTAGATCCGCGTATTACTAAAGGCATTCCTATTGTTCACAATCAAAATGAAGCGCTTAAAAATGCTGATGTTGTGTATGCCAAAAACTGGTCGTCATATGAAGAGTATGGACAAATTCTAAGAACGGACAACGAATGGATGCTCAACCCTGAAAAAATGGCGCTAACGAATAACGCCAAGTTTATGCATTGCCTGCCCATTAGAAGAAATGTGGTGGTAGCAGATGGTGTGTTGGACCATCCAAATTCAATGGTAATTGAACAAGCAAACAACAGAACTTATGCTGCTGCGGCAGTATTAAAAACATTAATCTCTTGAAACAACAGCTACACATAGTCAAAGTTGGTGGACATTTGGTAAACGATGCCGATGCTTTGAAAGAGGTATTGTCGGCTTTTGCTAAAATAGATGCACCTAAAATTTTGGTACACGGTGGCGGACGACATGCAACGGCTTTGGCTACTCAACTGGGCATTTCTCCCAAAATGATAGATGGAAGACGCATTACGGATGAAGCTATGCTTGAAGTCGCTGTAATGAGTTATGCGGGATTATCTAACAAAAAAATTGTAGCGCAACTGCAACACCTTGGCGTAAATGCGGTTGGGCTCAGCGGCGCAGATGGAAGTTGCATTGAGGCTGTTAAGCGTCCAGTAAAAGAAATTGATTATGGTTTTGTGGGCGATATTGTCAACGCAAACGCTGCTGTATTTACATCCTTAACAGCACAAGATTTTGTGCCGGTTTTGTGTGCGATTACTCATGATAAACAGGGACAATTATTTAACACCAACGCCGATACCATTGCTGCACAAGTAGCCATTGCTTTAAGTACCACTTATCAGGTTAGCCTCTTTTATTGCTTTGAACACGCAGGTGTACTTCGTGATATTGCCAATCCAGCAGATGTAATTCCGCTTCTCAATACAACACAAACCGAAACTTTTATAAAAGATGGGATTATACATCAAGGTATGGTGCCTAAATTGCACAACGGTTTTGACGCATTAAAAAATGGTGTCAATGAAGTTATTATCAGTAATATCAACGCATTAACAAACGCAAACGCACCCAAAACGACATTGCAATGAAACGCATAGAACAACTACAACAAGAAGCTATTGCTTTACTTCAA
>Ga0209654_1001862_pt1 | contig 15677 bp, 13 predicted proteins | sample SaaInl1SG_22_DNA_FD_184646 | JGI IMG/M metagenome (GOLD analysis project Ga0209654, IMG submission 184646) | Marine microbial communities from expanding oxygen minimum zones in the Saanich Inlet - ESP_161SG_22_DNA (SPAdes) (version 2) | ecosystem: Environmental > Aquatic > Marine > Intertidal... | reverse complement strand
AGCGAACAAGCCGAGAAAACACAACAAGGCTCACTATTCTTCCTAAAATTGGTATTAAAGGTAGTTATGACCGCTTTATTTTTGATATCTCTTACTTGCAGAATAGAAACAGAAACCAATTACAAGCGGGGCTATCTTATGTTATTTGGATTGGACCAAACTGTACTATGAAAAGAGTAAAAGAGTTCAATCCTTCTTGGGAGAGTCAGTTAAATTTCTAAAGTAGTACTGAAAAAGGGTGAGCTCTCTGGCGCAAGAAATTTATTAAGTAGGCCGTATTTGTCTAAATCACGGGTTCAAAGGTTAGATAAGAGTCTAATAGCCTCTACCCATTAAAACCTGTAATTGACTGTATAATAGCCGATTACAGGTTTTTTTATGCATTAGGGTATCGATTTTGGGATCGTTTCGCAGATAAAACCCCAAAAAATCCGAACTATTTTTCTTATTTAACACCCCCGCACCTCTTTTAGAATATCGGTTTCAATTCTATAGCCTTTGCTAAGAATGGTGGTATAACACTATGGCTTCTTGTTGGTGGGGTTAATTAAAGGTATACTCATACCCTAAACCTTCCACCATCTCTAATAACTTATTGAACCCAACTTTTCTTGCACTACTTGTCATTTCTTTGTATGAGCAAATACCTCTTGTTGGTCCTGCAGTTACACTTCCCCCCACATAAAGTGAAGTCGAAGAGCTCCAATAGATTTTATAAGTGAATTTATTCTTAATATTGGTTACGTTAATATCAAAATTCCAAGTTTTTATTCGATTTTGTTCTGTCTTTATTACGTAATCATTAACTGAACTTGGAGAGAAACCTTTTACAACAAGAGTCTCAATTATTTTATCATTGGTTGAACTATCTCCAATTATAGATATAAACTCTGCTCCTTTAGGAATAATAACCTCATTAGACTGACACAATAAATAATCTAAAATATTGCTGTTGAAGTTTTAGATTTATTTATCTAGATAACTATTCTAAAATTCACTACCGCTATCATTTTTATTAAACAATAATTTTTCAAGATAATCTAAGTTTTGTTTATAAAAATTCATATTATGATATCCATTTCCAATAGCAAGATGATATAGATTTTCTTTAAAATTGGATTTTTTATTTTCAATAAACATTTCAAATTCATTTATTTTTTGGGACAGAATAAATTTAACTACTCTTGTGTTGAACTTAAAATTACCAATTTCAATAAATTCATCTAAATCATAAATAGATTTTATTTTTGAGTTATTGAAAAAGTTTTCAATTTTAGGATGAATAGTTAAATTTTTCAATGCTGCAAAATAGATAAAAAAATGGTCATTATTTATATTGTATTCTTTAATCATCCTCTCAATTACTAATTGATGACTGCCTGAAATCTTGATGTCGTCTATAAAAAGCAGTAGTTTATCTTTTAATAAAAATTTATCTACATGAAACTTGTCATTTCCTATTAGTTCTAATCTTCTTTTTGCTGATAAGTTTCCATAATCTTCTTTGTAGGTTATCTCTCTATGAATTTTGACAATTTCTGATGTTTTTTGTTTTTGCTTTTTTAACCAAAAATTCAATTTATGCATAAAATACAAGGTCATTGTTAAGGTTGCGGTAGGTATAACATAGTAGGGACTAGGGAGAATAACTATGTCTTTTTTTAATAAGTCATTTTTGTGCGTATTTATAAATCCTTTTGCAAGGTCATATCCAAATTTTTTCGCAATTTGTTTGTTTCCATATTTAAACTGGCTGTAATCTTCAGGCTTAAAAGAAAAATTCTCTTTACTTTTTACATCATGAAGGTTGTAAATATTTTGCATAGGAATAAAGTTTTTTAAATGAATAATCACCAGAAATATGAAAGGTAGACATTCCATAGTTTTCGGCTCCTTGAATATCAGCTATTGGATTGTCCCCAATATGCATTATATCCTTAGTTTTCATTGAGTTATTGTGAATTTCACAAGTTTTTTTAAATAGTATTTCAAAAAGCATTTGATTGGGTTTTGAAAGGTTCTGTTGGTCTGAATAAATTTCAAAATCAAAGTACTTCTTTAAATCTAGTTTTTTTAAGATTTTTTCAATGGTTTTACCTTCAATAAATCCTGTATTACTTAGTAGACTTATTGTTTTATTTTTTTCTTTAAGAATTTGTAAAATGGAAACTATTTCTCTATTTAGAATAACGGGTGGATAGGAAAGTGTTAAGTTCTCCATTTCATTGTACAATTTATTTATATCAATTTTATTGTAATCAATAGAATTTTCATTTAGTAAATACAACACCATTAAATACATTTCTTTAGCGTCTAAATTAAAACCAACAGATTCATTTACCTGGTTACACATTAAGTCAACTTTTCTAAAAATACGTTTAATTTCTTTTTCAGAATGATTGGAAAAATTATAATATTCTCTAAAAAAGGTAACTCTTTTACTTTTAAAAAGAGGGTTTGATTTAATAATTGTTAACCATAGATCGAAGGAAAAATGTCTCATAAAATTTCAGTAATGTTATGATTCTAAATCAATAATTGTTCTTGTGTTGGGGCTTTTTTCTTCGTTATTCATTTTGTTGAACTTATTGATTAGGTTATTATATTTTGATATTGTTTTTTGGTGACTTTTAAATTTTCTTTCGTATTCACTATACAAATCTTTATAAATTTTAATAATTGAGTTTATCTCATTATTTTTTATTTCATAGTCATCGTAAATTTCTGAGGGTAGATTACCAGATGGGTATTTTTTTAATCCAAATTTACCCTCTATACATTTGTTCAAAGAATCAATCTTATACTTGAAGTCATTAAGTCTAATATTATAACCTCTAATTATTATGTTAGAAGAATCTAAAGTTGATTTAGCTGAATTTATTTTTTCTATAAGCTTTTTACCTTTAATGTTGTTTTGTAAATATGTTTCGCCATGAATCTTAGAAATTTCTTCGTAACAATTTTCAATATCTAAAAATTGCTCATAGTAACCCTCGTCATTTTCTCTTGGATAAATTATTAGTGGTTCTTCAGAAGATTCTTTTCCATCTGTTGATTTACTCTTTTTTCCTATTGGCCATGTTGAGGTTGATTCAATAAAAACATATCCGTCTTTATAATATCCCTCATCTGCTACTTTTAAACCAACCGCCATATGTTGTTCTTCCTCATAGAGAAAAAGGCACGAATTATATCCTTCTAGATTTAATAGTTTACAAAGAAGAATGGACTTTTCATCGCAATCCCCTTTATTAAAAGCAAGGGTTTCATATGGGTAATTAACATCTGCTGCATATTTATCGTATTGAATACTCTGCACAAAACCAACTATCATTTGAACAATGTCATAATTGGTCCCAATTGTTCTAGATCTTAAAGTTTCAATAATTCCTTGAAGAAGGTATAAATCTTGATCATCATTTAAAAAAACATTATAAAACTCTTCTTCAGTAGGGGGGGTCTCACCAATATGGAATGAAAGTGTCCTAACTGCATCTTTATAGGTGTTTATAATTTCTTTATCAAAAGAAATTTCAACATTGTATTGGTGTTTATATATTTCAAAATTAAAATACGTTTCAATATCTCCATAATCACCTTCAAAATAAAGTGTTTCAGTTTCTTCTGTTAAATCAGTATCACAAATTGTACTATAATCAGATACCCCATTAGAGCAATTAGATAATAAAAATATTATGCTTATTTGGACAAAGTAATTAGCTCTTGACATTAAATTTATGGTTAACTTGAGCATTTATATTCCTAACAAATCTATTATTTCCTCACCAAGTTCTTTTAAAGGATTGTTAGTAATTTTAATCATTTTGTATCTTTTTCTAAAAGATTCTACTTGTTTAAGTTCTGCTTCAGTAAGTTGATTTTCGTACTCCATATATTTTATAACTGAAAAGTTATTAAAATCTGCTTCAACATATTTCCAATCTTTTTCAGAATAGCTTTCATTTGCTAATTCTACTTCATTGATAAATTCTCCGAAATCCTTCAAATAAGATTCTTTTGGGCTACATGAGTTCAATAGAATTAATATTGAAATTAGAATGAATGATTCTTTAAACATATAATTTGATTTTAATTAGGTTAAACAAATAAAAGAAATATAAAATGTAATATGGAAACTAGTTTAAATATTTATTGACCCGTTCAATAAATCTCTTACATATTTTTTTTAATAAAGAAAAAATTTAAAGTGCTTTAGATTTAGGAAATATTGAAAGTTCATTTGATAAATTCTTTTTTTTGATAATTAGTGTTAGAATTGTAAAAAAAAATAATCAAAACAATATGAAAAAATTAACTGTACTCTTTTTTCTAATTCTCATACTTATAATTCCTAGTTGTAGTCCAGACCCTAATTATTTACCAAACTACCTTTCTGATGAAATTAATGAAGTTTTATTTATTGAAGATTATTACCAAAAACATTTTCCAGTTAATACTACAAATAATTCTAATGATAACGTCAATATATTCATAGATTTGAGTAGTGGCATTACAAAAAGTTCATTCTCTACAGAAAACAATAAAGATTTGGTTAGAAATTTATTAGGTCAAATGTCAATTTTAAATAATGTAAATTATTATGAGTTAAGTCATGATTCAATTTTAGAATATACTGGTAATAGTCAAACAAATTATTTCACAAATAGTGCATTTCGTAACGAAAGGAATAAATACAAAGATCTTGGAGGTGCTCCGATTGATAATGCATTAAAGAAAATAGTTGATAATGATAATGTTGGAATATTAGTCACTGATGGTGAATTAATTAATCGTAGTACTGGAGAAGTTTCCGAGGAATATTGGGCATCAGAATCATTTAGTAAATGGCTTAATAAGGGACATGAAATTGTTTTTGTTTATTCTGATTTTGAAGACAAAACAAATAAAGAAGGAATAGCATATAAAAAACATATGTATTTGATGTTTTTTATTCCAAATAATGATAAGGAAATTTTAAACAATTATTTAGAATCTATTGATAATTTAAATTTTGACACTTTAAACTTTTCTACTAATATATCAAATCTTTACAGAAGAGATTACCAAAATGATGCTCTTCCGGGCATGTCAAAATACATTCAATATTTTGAGTCACCCTCATCCTATAAAAAATCTGAAATTTATCCTTTTGAATTTATAGACATAACTGATGCTGAGTTTAGCTTATCTAGTGAAAGCGGTTTGGTTTATTTTCTAAGAGATTTAGGTGATGAAAATACGGGTGATCCTAAGAATTATCCATTTTTAGAAAAATTATATTTTAATTTCTCTTCTTTACCAAATTATAAAGTTGAAAATCTCAAAATAGTAGTTCACGATGTTTACGACGATTTTAAAAATTACAAAAGGAATTTATTAGCTAAAAAGAACCCGCCAGAAGTTGAAAAATCTCTTGTTGATGGAAAAGATAGTTTGAATGAAGGCAATTATTTGGTTTTTAAGGGGATGCCAACAGTTGACTTTGAAGAGCCATATGATACATCTAAGGTTACAGTTCAGGATACAGGTAATAATTATGTTTCTATTTTGAAACCAGATTTTAAGTTTAATAAGGAAGAATTTAATTATTTTGACAAAGGTATTTCGGACTTTCTAATGCTAGAACAGTCTGCAGGTAAAGTGAGTGAAATAAATGAAAATGGGGAATATGAAGTAGTAATTAAATTTTCAAATAAGTTAAATATAAATAATCCAAGTTTGAATACTTCAAGAAATAATCTATTCAGAATAGACATTGTCTTGGATGAAGTATCTTTGAAGGAACTTAATGAAGATGCTCTAACATGGCAAATTATGGTTGGAAATATGAAAGGAAAAACAGATGAAACTATATATCAGTCATTAAAATCTATTATGAACACAGATGTTGTAAAACCTAGTGGAGTTATCTACAGCTTTTTCTTAAAAACCGGACCGTTTATAAAAGAATAAAAAACTAATTAAAATTAAATCAAATGAAAAAAACAATTTCTATCTCTATTATTTTATTATCGATTGCTAATGTTGCATCTGCTAGAAGCGTTGGCCTTAAGGAAGTATCGGCATTAGTTACCTCAACATATATTTTTGCACTTATATTTATGGGTGTTGCTATATTACTAGCTGCAGTTATTTCCAATCTTATTAAGTACGAGGGAGGAACTAATCCCAAAGATCCAGGAAAAAGAAGAATGTGGTTTTGGATATTTGCTATTTTGGGACCAGTTGCTTTTTTCTTGTATTATTTACTTTCGGTAATACCAACCATCAAAAAGGGACCAGCCCTTGAAAAATTTGGTGTTACTCACATTATAGGAACTGCAATTATCCTTGTTGGCTACATTGTAATCGGCTTTGTTTTATCTAAAATGATGAAAAGAGGCAAGCTAGGAAATTGGTTTCCTTCTAAAGAAAAATAATTTAAATAATTTTTTATGGCAAGTACAGATAAATATTTTGTAATTGGTATTGGAGGTACAGGTATGAGATGCTTAGAAGCATTTACTCACATGTGTGCCATGGGTATGTTTGATAATAAAGAAATTAACGTTCTTACTCTAGATACCGATTTTACTAACGGAAATAAACAGCGAACAGAAAATCTTATTAAATCATATAATTCTATAAAATCGTATGGTTCAGACGGAGATGGTTCTGTAAATAATAATAGTTTTTTTAGTGCTAAGCTAAATTTGTTTCAGTTTGTTACTGATTACGATAACCAAGACAAGAGAACATTTAGAAAAATTACCAATCTCGAATCTGAAAATACAGAGCTTTCAGATAATCAATTGTTAGCCGATTTATTTTTGGGTGAAGATGTTCAGGAATTTGATCTTTCTCACGGTTACAGAGCGCAAACACATCTTGGTTCCTACCTGATGTATCATGCTTTTTTAGAAACAGCTAAAAAGCTAAAATCTGGAAAAGATATTCCTGAATCTGAAAGACCATTTGCATCTTATTTAAGAAAATTAACAGATGCTAAATCAGATGCTAAGGTTTTTGTTTTTGGATCTATTTTTGGTGGTACTGGTGCTTCTTCCATTCCTGTAATCCCTAAAGCCTTAAATGATGCCATAAAGATGTATAGTGGTGGAGCAAATTCATTAGATAAAGGGGCCAAATTTGGAGCTACTTTACTTACAGAATACTTTAAGTTCAATAAACCTGCAGATGCTCAAAAAGCAAATAAAGAAGATGCAGTTATTGCTGATAGCTCATTTTTTACCTTAAATAGCCAGGCTGCATTACAATTTTATCAATCAGACCCAACCGTACAGAGTACGTATAAAAAAATGTATCACATTGGTTGGCCAATTGATATAAAAGATTTTTCTAAAGACCAATCTGATTCAAAAACCATAACTGGTGGTAAGGCACAAAAAAACCCTTGTCATATAACAGAATTTATGTGTGCTTGCGCTGCTTGGGATTTTTTCAATTCTGATACAGGACTTGAAGTTAAAACGGCTGATTATTTGTATAAATCTGTTAGATATAAAGATAATCGCCTAGATTTCAATTTTAATGATTTTATTGGTGATGGTGAAAATGGAAAACTCTTTGCTAGAAAATTTGGAGGTTTTAATGCTTTCATGCATTTGGTGCTAACCAAGAGTGAAGGTGCCCTTGATAATGATGGAGTTAACTCTCTACTGACAAGAATCAATGAAAGTACTCAAGCATATTCATCAATAGGTACAGAATTTACAAGTCTTTTAAATAATTATTTTAGATCTTTTGGTTATGTTTTTGATGCTGGTGTATTTAAGCCAGGTTGGATGTATCAAATAAAAAGTACTGTTAATGGAAGTTTAGTTTTAGATGACACTGCTTATACTACGGTTGCCAAAGAATTAAAAAACCTAGAGCCTGGTAAACTTTTTTCAGAAAAAGAATACCATTGGAAAGATACAACACTCAGAGGTGATACATTTGATCCATTTATTAAACACCTCAAAAAAGAGGAAACAGAACCAGATGACGAACAAAATGTTTCAACCTCAACTGAGAAGTTTATTGCTCACATGTATAAAGCAATACATACATCATCTAAAATATAACTAATTAAATACACTTAATATGTCTTTAACATCTCTTGTAATAAAATCTTCACATACTCCTCCTGCATCGGAATACCATTGGGAATCTATGTCAAAAGTGCTTCCAAACTTCACTAGAGGAATTCAAACTCAGTCTTTGGGTGATGAAGATTCCGGTGATCTTTCTAAGCTAGGGTCTGTAATTTCTGGAATGCCAACTGTTTTTGCTCGATGCAACATGTTTAGGCTTTCTTTTGAAAATGTGCGTGATAAAAATCAGTCAAACCAAGGTTTATTAGCTTTTTATGAAAGTTTAATTGGTGAGTGGAGAGGTTTAATTTCATGTATAGCACTTAACCCAGATAAAATTCAGATTAGAAGAATAAACCTTGCTTATTCTGGTGGCCAAAACATTTCTAGTGTTGATGGATTAAAGATTTATGAACCAGCAGGTTCTTTTGGAAATATGCTTTTTGAGCGAAAGCCACTTTGGTCTGACCCTAAAGTAGATAATCCAAATCCATTTTTAGATGTTATCATTTACAATAATGATGATGGTACTAAAGTGGTAATTGGTGGAACTAATCCAGATAGTTTGTTTTTTACTTCTGCCAATTACAATATGATAGAAAATTCTGACTATGTGAATATTATTAAATCCGACAATAAGGTTGTTGGTAAGTTTACAGACCCTGTCAAAACAAAAAATTTCGATATACCAAGCTTAAAAAAGGTATATAGCTATGTGAACCACATCATTTCTAAAATGAATGATTTTACTAAATTTTTTAGTGACCATAAAGTTGATGGAAAACCTATTATGGAACCAAGCTATCATGGAGATATAATTAGTAATTTAAAAAGTTGGAAGGCAGAAATGGAGGCTTATTTAAAAGAAAAAAATGTTCCTCCATTTGAAGATGACGAAATTCCACAAATTAGTCATTTCCAAGCGCCCTACAGTATTTTTGGAAATTACTCTACAAGTATTTCTGCTTTAGATGGTGTCATATTTGATAGTGGAGTAGAAGGTGGTGTTACTTTTAATCCTAATGAGTTACTACTTCCTGATACAGTTAAAATTGCTTGTGTAGATGACGATGGGAATGCCAATTTTCTTAAAGATAAACCTGTACTTTTATTAAAAGCAGAAGATACGGGCAGTGGTGTTCAGCAAGGTGAATTTCGTCATTTTTTGCTTCCTCTTTCTCCTAAGGGTATTCAGGTTTTTGGTAAAAACTTAGGTGCAGTTCTTGGTATAAATAAAAATAATACAGCTGTTAAGTCAAGAATTACTGGTGAATATAACATTGATGATGGAATCCTAAAAGTATCAGTTAAACTCTTTACTGAAACTAAAAAACTAGCAGATTTTAATTCAAATTATAAAACTACCAATGACGACATTGTAGGTAAAGATTTATTAGTATGGCCTAATTTCATTAGTCCAAAATGGAACAAGTATTATTTGTTTTCTGAAATGCCGCACAATAGTCGCAGTTGGAGTGCCGTGCCATTTTGTGTAGATAACAAGTCTGATCGACAAGAAATGATTATGAGTGCTGCTGATCCTTTAATGCCAGAACTATTAGCTGGTAATGGAAAAGAAACAGATGTAAATAAAGCAAAACTTATCATAGATTTTGATCGCGCAAAACTTGGCGGTAATCCTTACGAATACGAAATTTATGAGAGTGTAAATCCTTATAAAGGTTTTCAAGTAATGCACAATGAGCATTTAGTTGGTTATGCGGTTATTGAATATGGAACAGATCCAAAATCTCCAATTCATGTTGGTAATTTACGTGGTGATTTAAAACCTGCTCATTTAGGAGTTGATTTTGGTAGTACCAACAGTGCTATTGCATATAGAGAAGGTGATGGGAAAGCAGTAGGTTTTCAGTTTAAAAACAGAAGAGTTTCTCTTTTTGCTCCCCACGGAGATGGCCCAGACGGTAAAAACAACAACGTTAAACCTGCCGGTGAAGATGAAGTATTCTTTTTTCAGAACGATGAAATTCAGAGTAATCAGATAAAATCTGTTCTTTCACTTCATGATAAAAACAGAATGAAAGATGATAAAGGTCAAAACAATCTAGTAACACTTTCTAGTGAAGAGGTTAAAGGTGGTTTTCCTTGTTTTGAAAAGAACCTTCCAATTGAAGATAGTACAGATAACACTTATTTGCTTAAGTTTAGATCTATAGGTCAGTCTACCCTTATCCATAGCATGAAATGGTCCGATGATGCGTCAACTAAGGAAATGGATAAAGCCAACAGAAAGGCTTATTTAAAAAGCTTATTACTTCAAGTTTACTCAGATCTTTTTGAAAAAGGACTTTACGCTAGTAGCTTAAAATGGGCTTATCCATCTGCAATGGGAGATAATTTAATACGTATTTATAATTCCATCTGGAAAGAGCTTGAAGCAGTTAATCCACTTTCTGCAGGTCATGAGTTAATTGTTAAGGAAGGTCGTGCTAATTCTGATGGTTTTGGAAATGCTGACGGTGGCACTGGAGATTGGGGTGCAGGTTCATCTGCATCAGATTCTTCAGATGATGGTTGGGGTTCTAGCTCCTCTGCAGCTGATTCATCAGGTGGCGGATGGGGATCTTCAGATGACTCCGGTGGAGGCTGGGGAGATACTCCTGCAGCACCACAACAACCTGCTCAATCTGGAGGTTGGGGTGAAGAGGAAAAGCCAAAAGCTCCGAAAAAAGAAATAAAAATTGATAATGGTCCAATCGTTTTTAATTTTGACACTGTCCCATCCGACATGGCAATGACAGAATCATGTGCAGTAGCTAATTTTTTAGTTAACCAACCTTCATTTGGAATTGATCCAGGTGAATTAACTTTATGTTTTGATATTGGAGGTAGTACTACAGATATATTAGTATTATCCAAAATGAAAAAGACACCAGATGGTGACCCTGAAATTGCAATGGTTAAGCAAAGCTCCATTCGTTTTGCTGCTCAACGTGTAGCTCAAGCAACCAAATATTCACCAAATTTTAAAAAAGTATTAATTAATTTCCTTGAAAGAAAAAAAATTAAAGTTGAGGGGATTAATGTAGGAGCTAATAAATATAATGAAAATACTGCACCATATTATTTTGAGCAATTGGTTGACAGATTAGAGGATACTGATTTTGATGATTTTTACAGAGAGCTTGGTACCGAGTGTCAAGAAATGGTATCGGTAAACCTATATGTTACCGGCTTAATTGTGTTTTATGCTGGTCAGATAGCTAGAAAAGTAAAAATGGAGATTGATCAATCTCCTAATAAAGATCCTTTTTGGACAAATAAAGCAAATATTAACATACAATTTACTGGAAAAGGTTCCAGAATTATGGATTGGTTAAAAGCCATTAATCCTGATTACGACAAGAAATATTACATGGACATGTTTATGAACGGTTTTGGGGGCTTAGAAGAAGCTAAAAAACATTTATTTGGTCCTAACTCTATAAGATTTTATTCTAGAGATGATTCTAGTGATGTTAAATTTGAAGTCGCTAAAGGGCTTGCGTCAGATCCTAGAACACTACTAATTCCTAAAACTGGTCAAAAACCATTGGAGATATTTGGCGAAGATGGATTTGTGTTGTCATCTGGAGGAGAAATTCATCAGCTAACTTCAAACGATTCTATAACCCCTGAAATGATAAATGAAATGGGAAATAGACTTATTTCTAGACCCAAAGACCCGAATAAACCTTGTCCTCGCTTTATGACTTTTGCACACCTCTATTTTCAGGTTGCAACCAAATTTTTTGGTTTAAAAGCTACTCAACAAGACTTTATGGGCGGTTTCCAAAATATGAATATTTCAAATTATATTACTTTGATGCCGGAATTTAAAGAGGCAAGACGTGCTACTCAATTTGATTTTGTTGCCCCTATTATAATCCTTGAGGGAATGCAGTTTTTTGAAAATGTGGTGTTAAAGAAATTATCTAATAGGTAAATAAGTTTAGTTTTTAAATTGAATGAAATTACAGGTTGTTGTAAATATTAGCAGAACTAGCATTCAATTCTTTTATAGCCAAAATGGGAATTCATTTAAACCATTTAAATATGAGTACCAAGAGCTAATACCGTTCTATGTTTTTACTGATGGTTATGATTTTCAAGTTGGAGAGACAGCAAAGTCGAAACACCTTGATCAATTGCCAAATTGTTTTCACAACTATTTTGAGCTAATTAAAAAGCCCAATCAAAAGTATTTGTTTTTAGATGGTGAAAAAAAACAGATCAAGCACTTATTAGTTCAATCAATTGAGTTTATATTAAATTCTCTTATTAAAGAATTGTTGATTTCTGAGCCTTTATCTAATTTAAAGTCTTCTTTGAATTTAAACTTGTTGTTTTCAAGTGATATTAATGATGATCAAATTAATTTTATCGCCAATTTATTCAAAGAGCACGGTTACCTAAAAGCCAAATACATATATGGTAATTATCTTATTCTAAATTATTTAGACAACAATAGAAAGATTGGGGCTTTTAAAGATTCAACTAGTAATATGGGATCCTTTAAAGGATACTTAACTATTGATGCCTTAGATAATGATTTATACATCGACTTTTTTAATGCTCTTGATAAAAAGTATCCAAAGATTGCAGATGTTGGAGAAGATTTAGCAAGCGACCCTAAGGTGAAACTTATTGCAAGAGAATTATACAAACAAACAGCAGATTCTTGGGGTTCTAATACCACTTCTGAAGAATCCGAGCTGCCGCATTTAATACCCTTAGCTCAAAAATATGCTGATTCTACAAAAGCAGAATTTAGAGTTGAAGTCAAACTTTCCGATGGCGCCTTTAAGAAAGTTAGAATCAAAATGAGGGAGATTAATAAACATCTAGATCACCTTTCGGAATTCTCTAAAGATGTAGATTTAGTACATTCAATCGTCAAAAAATCTAAAATTGAAAATACCGATTTAGCCATTGTTGTTAATAGCTCTGTAAGGTCTAAAAATTTTGTAAGTAATTTAAGATCTAATTATAATAATGTTTACCACTCTAAAGAAGATTTAATCGATGTTTTAGATTTGTTTAATGAGCATAAAAAGGTAATTGAAAATGGTGATTTTGTAAGCGTTAATTCAGTTTCAGAAAAAGAAAAAAAAGGGATTGAAAAACCAAATAATATTGTAAATCCAACAACTCCAATAAAAACAGCATCTAAAAAAACATCCTCAAAATCAAGTAATTCTGCGTCATCTCGACCATCAGCACCTCCAAGGCCGCCAAAACCGTTTCATTCAACTAGACCTAATTCATCTGTAAAAGAAACGAATATTCAACCATCCACATCACCATCAGCTCCACCAAGACCATCAGCACCTCCAAGGCCGCCAAAACCGTTTCATTCAACTAGACCTAATTCATCTGTAAAAGAAACGAATATTCAACCATCCACATCACCATCAGCTCCACCAAGACCGTCAGCACCTCCAAGGCCGCCTATTCCTGGTAAATTGGTTATAAATTCAGGTGCAAAGATAAAATCTCCTCCTACTAGAAAAACTAAAATAGTTTCTAAGCCGCCACCACCGCCACCACCAACACCACCAACACCACCAACACCACCAACACCACCAAAATAAATATTAATATATGTCATGACCATTAATTTAGATAAAAACGATAAAGAACCTTCATCAAATTTCGATAAAGACAATGTTGATTACTATTACTCAATTAATGGTAAACAATATGGTCCATATAAAAAAAAGGAATTATTAACTAAAATTGATTCTAATACATTAGTTTGGAGAGATGGAATAGAATGGACAAATGCTTCGAAATTAGAAAATTTAAAGGATCATTTTAAAAGTGAAGTTCCTGCAACAAATAATTTAGATATTGCTGTTTTAGATTCAGAACCAGTTGAATTTCTTGAGTCAAATGCAATATCTAAAAGACAAAAAATGTTTTCTTCACCATTTTCCTTTAATGGTAGAATTAGAAGATTGGAATATGGTATATCATCTATAATATACTGTGTCGCAATTATGATATTACCCGACCTTACTATTGACGTTCCAATTCTTAGTTTAGTATATATTCCTCTTATTTGGTTCTATATTGCACAGGGCACAAAAAGATGTCATGATAGAGGAAATCCAGGGTGGTGGCAAATTATTCCATTTTATGGTTTTTGGATGATTTTTGCAGATGGAGACCGTCAGAATAACGAATATGGTAGAAGTCCAAAATAGAAGAAAATAAAATAAATATAATAATACTTATGGCGATTAATTTAGAAAAAAAACAAAAATTTGATTTAACAAAGAATACCCCAGCTCTAAAAAATGTTTTTGTTGGTTTAGGCTGGGATCCAGCAGATGGTTATAATGAAGAAATTGACTGTGATGTTTCAGTATTCATGGTTGATAATACCTTTAAAATTCCAGAGGAATCCTATTTTATTTTTTATAATAATTTAAAAAGTGGAGATGGTTCTGTAATTCATCAAGGAGATAACAGGACTGGTGAAGGTGAAGGAGATGATGAATGTGTTAACATTAGTTTACAAGAAGTTAATAATCAAGTAGAGCAAATGATTTTTGCAGTTACCATTGATGGAGCGAAAGAAAAGGGACAAGATTTTAGCAATCTAGATAATTCATTTATCAGAATTTGTAATAATGATAATGGAGAAGAATTATGTAGATTTACTTTAAATAAAGATTTTGGTAGTTATGACTCTGTTCAAATAGGCAGATTATTTAGAGATGGCGATGACTGGGGATTTGAAGCTATGGGGGAGCCTTTTCAAGGAGGGCTGGCTACATTGGTAAATTTATACACATGATATAGGCAGGAGTATTTTTTTTAATTTTTTTTACAATTATTTGTTGCAATCAGAAAAAAAATATGGGATTTAATTTAGAAAAAGGAAGCTCATTTGATTTATCAAAAGAAGCTCCAAGTATGAGTACAGGAGGCGTTGGTCTTGGCTGGAAAACTGAAGCTGACTTAGATGTTTCTGCGTTTTGCGTTGGAGAAGATGGTCATATAAATGAAATGACTGACTTCGTGTATTATAATTCATCAAATACAACTGTTCTCGATGGAGAAGATGGTCCGCGTCCATATACTAGCTGTGGTGGTATTTATGGTGCAATTGATGCTCCAGAAGGTGACGATGAAGAAGGTGATGATGAAGATATGTGGGTGTATTTTGATAGAATATCAGAAAATATAAAAGAGATTATAGTTGTAGTTACAATTCATGACAAGGGAGTTACATTCTCTGAAGTAAGCGGATGTTATTGTCGTATTTGGGATGCAGATACCGATAAGGAACTATGCCGCTATGTAATGAGTGATGATTTTAGTAATGAAGATGCAGTGGAAATTGGCAAATTTTCAAGAGTTGGTAATGGATGGCAATTTACAGCTATTGGAAAAGGTCATGTAGGTGGTTTAAATGCGCTAATTAAAAAATTTGCATACAAATTCTAATTATGGCGAAATCTAAGAATAGTAAAAAAGATAAATCTGGATTTTCGACTGAGAAGAAGGATTCTGGATTTTCGACTGAGAAGAAGGATTCTGGATTTTCGACTGAGAAGAAGGATTCTGGATTTTCGACTGAGAAGAAGGATT
>Ga0209654_1001860_pt1 | contig 15685 bp, 8 predicted proteins | sample SaaInl1SG_22_DNA_FD_184646 | JGI IMG/M metagenome (GOLD analysis project Ga0209654, IMG submission 184646) | Marine microbial communities from expanding oxygen minimum zones in the Saanich Inlet - ESP_161SG_22_DNA (SPAdes) (version 2) | ecosystem: Environmental > Aquatic > Marine > Intertidal... | reverse complement strand
CATTATCTCGGCCGATTATCTCGCCCATTTTTTGACCGCGAAAAAGGGCTTTCACTGATTCCGGTCGTGGATCGAGCAATTTGCAACGAGAAAAGTCCGCCACAGACGCAGATTGCTCCCACTGCGGCGGTTCACGCGGTGGCTCAGGTTCGGCCGGGGGTTCAGCCTCTTGCTCGATTATCGGCGTGGGCTCTGGCTCAGCAGGCGGGGCGCTCGCACAACCGGACAGTAGCATCAGGATCGATGCGAGAGCGACCAGTTTTCCCACATGCCCGAGCATAACTCACAACCTGTGCGACCCTTCTTGGCTGCGCCCTCGGCAGGAATCGAACCTGCGGCCAAAAGATTAGAAGTCTTCTGCTCTATCCGCTGAGCTACGAGGGCTAAACCCGCTAGTTCTCAGTGTACAGGCGGAGAAATAAAGGGAAGTAAGCCCCGTAAAAGCAGGCGTGTTTATGTCGTTTTATGCGGTCTTATGCACCCATTTTCGTTTCCTTATCGCACGTGGATAGCACGAAATCCGTGCGTCCAAGATGACGAACAAGGAAAGAACATGGAAAGAAGAAGATTCGGTCACGTGCGACAACTCCCCTCAGGGCGCTGGCAGGCAAGCTACGCCGGACCCGATGGGGACCGATACCTAGCACCCCACACCTTCACCAAAAAGCGAGACGCCGAGAAGTGGATTCAGCGCGAAGAAGGCCTCATCGAAAGAGGTGAGTGGTTTCAGCAACAAACCGACCACACTCCCCTATTTAGGGACTTCTGTGAGGAATTCATTAACACTCAGACCACAAGAGACGGCAGCCTGCTCAAACCCACGACGAAGCAGCTTTACCGGACGCTTCTTACGGTTCACCTCAGCAGGTTCCACCAAACCCCTCTGCACGAGATTGACACTCCAACGGTAAGGAAATGGTGGGCTGAATCAATCACCGACCAAAAACTGACCTCTCGTTCACGGGCTTACAAACTGCTCAGCGCCACACTTGCCAGAGCGGCGGACGACGGGCTAATCACCCACAACCCCTGCACCATCAAGGGAGCACATTCAGCGGTCACCGGTCGCGAAATTGTTGTCCCCACCATCGATGAAGTTCAGCGCATCATCGACCACATGAACCCCCGCTACAAAATGTTCACGATGTTTCTCGCAAACAGCGGACTGCGTTTCGGTGAGGCGGCCGCATTGGAGCGCGATGACCTCGTGATGGACGCGGTCAACGGAGCGCCTGCATGGAAGGTTTCTGTGAACAAGACAACGGCTCTGATTGAGGGGGTAATGACCACACAGGTCCCAAAATCGAAAGCCAGCATCAGGTCAGTGAAACTCAAGCCTGAAATGACAAGTCCACTCATAGAACATTTGAGGGACCTTGCTGAGCGCGAGACCTCACTCTTGTTCCCCAACGCCTCCGATGGTTACATCCGAAACGATGTCTTCACTAACTCGTTTCGCAGGGCGCTCAAGAACGCAGACGTTGACCCCCGTGTCACTCCTCACAGCCTTCGACACTTCGCGGGCAGTGAGTACGGGCGAGCCGGAGCAAACGTCGCCGAACTGTCTAGATTCCTAGGCGATAGCTCCAAGGACTCAGTGCTCCGGTACCTGCACAGCACTGACCGGGGCGACGACCTACTCGGCGGTATGAGGCACGTCGGATAGGGAAAACTAACGGCGTGTTGACCCTTGTCGCGCAGTCACCATAGGAAAATTGTGGTGGCTGCGCGACATTTCATCGCTCCGCCGCAAATGACGCAAACGACACTCCACTATTTGTTCCGATGGAAAGGTCGCGTCATTGCCTGAGCCCTATCTCAAGCCGAGCGAAATTGCTCGCACCTACAACGTCAGTTATCGAACCGTTTTGGCATGGATTCATCAAGACATTGAGCCGCTAGAGGCCTACGTCGTTGGTGGCCAATATCGGGTCCCACCTGCAGCGCTCGACGTTTTTGTCAAACCGGTCAACCCAATAAGTCGAAGAGTCGCGCTGACCCAACCGATTCGAAGTACAGCACGCAAAGCCGCAGGCAGAAACGAGCACAATCATGGGTGAGATTGAGGTGAGTCCCGGAAATCACGTTGATTACGAAGAGTGGTTGAAAAGCCATCAGGCACAGAAACGCAGAACCAAAGTGACCGATGAGATGTTTCCGGTAAAAGATATTTCCGAAGCGCCCTTCCTTCGGGATGCTGACCCTGATGCTGAAGAATTAGACATTCTGGGAGGGACGACCCACCGGGTCGATATCGCTCTGGATGAAGCGAAGGAGTCGAGAAGCCGGCCCAAAAAACTGATTTGTGTCTGCGGTCATACTGAAGCCTGCCACGACGAGGCTCGAGGTATGGACTTCTGCTACCCCGCTAAACAGAGTTGCCCCTGCCTCAAAAAGGTCTTGGTTCTCCGGGTGGAAAACGCACGATACTTCATGCATTCTTCTGACGGCAGCGGCCCTCTGCACGCCCTCACAAAAGGAATTCGAAGTATGCAGAGGAGCGGTTTCACAGGGGAATTAATTGTTCCAAAGAAATGTTTCAGCTGCGAAGCTCCCACAAACCAGCTAATCCCTCTCATGCTGACCAAAGACAGGCTACCAACACACTCTGGAGGCCCCTACACAATTTTGGCCTGTGAGAGCTGTGTGGAGATTTCTGGTCTATCGATGAGTTATGAACCCCTTCGATGAACGACCAAACACAGAACACTAATGATGACTAAACAACTAAAAGCAACCCTTTTTCTTTACGCGTGAAAGGAAAATTCTCTAGGGGTTTACAAAAACAATTGCTTTTAGTTGTTTGGTTTGCGTTTAGTTGCAATTTCAGGCGTCTTTTGGGAGTAACTAACAGAAATTTTTACCCAAAGGCCAGTTTGACAGCCAAGCTATAATTGAGAATGATTCTCGATAACATCACAAATATAGGGCATTCCATTCGGTATCAACCGAAAAATTGTTTATGAAAAGGGCCCGCATTCTTGTGAGTTAGCGGCGAACCGCGAGAGCCAAAAAATGCTTCATTTTCAAACGTGTCAGTGGTCACTGAGACCCTGACTCTCTCGACTCACGGAAGGAGTCATCATGGATAACAACTACACCGCCATGCTGCTTGTCGTTGACCGCAGCGGTTCAATGGCGTCGATTCGGACAGAGATGGAAGAGTCGCTGGCCGGTCTGATTGCCAGTCAAGCCAAAGAACCGGGTCTCACGACGATTGACGTCGTGACTTTTGACACCGAACAATCACTCGATTACCAAATGGCTGCTCCTGAGGCGGTGAAAATCGTGATTGAGCCGCGAGGTGGAACCGCGCTCTTGGACACGTTGTTCATGTCAATTGAGGGATTCAGTAAGTCAATCGCAGCGCTTCCACCGCATGCACAGCCGGTTAAAAAGATTGTGGTCGTAGCCACGGATGGGGAAGAGAACAGCTCCACCATGGTCAAACACGCTGCTGTGAAGGAGCTTGTAGAGAGCAAGCAAGACCATGACGGCTTCGAGATGGTTTTCCTTGGAGCAAACCAAGATGCCGTCCTTGAGGGCACCAACCTTGGATTCAAAGCCGACGCATCGATGACCTTCGACGCGGACTCTGAAGGGGTCGCGTCAATGGCTGCCGCTGCATCTCGGTTCATGAGCGATGCACGCTCCGGAAACAGGAAGGGTTTCACAAACGAAGAACGCCAAGCCTCTTCGCGTGGAGACCGATAACACCACCAGACCCTTGCCGGCCTTCGGGCCGGCTTTGGTCGTTAACGAGAGGACACAAACATGTGGCTATTTACCGAAACAGGCTTCGTGAGCGTTGTGAGGGACGTGTCAGAAAAAGACCTCTTCATTGCACGAGCGAGGGATAAAGAGTCCCTTAGGGGCCTCTCAGAGGCTGCTGAAGTGCCTGTAGAGGCCACGCCGCTGCGGGACTACCCGAACAGGGTTCATCTCTCGCGCAAGGTCTTCACCGACTGGCTTGTCACTCAAGTCGATGAACTTGATTACACCAACTACAAATCAAGGATGTGGCAAACAAGGGGAGCTGAATTCGCGGAACCGCTGCACGAAGTGTGGGCTGTGATGCGCAGCCTGACTCGAGCTCCAGAAGGGCCGCCCTAAAGGCAAGCAAAAAGCAATTTTTCTGCTACTTCGATTGAGACTCGAGAGCTAAGATTTTTACCCCAAGCTCGTCGATTTGAATCTGAACCGTGTCGTCAAGTCTTTCCTGAACCATTTTTCGCGCCCTAAGAAAGCTTGTTCTTTCAGGTATTTTCATGGCTCCCGCAACTGCCTGAGCCTCGCCGGCCAGTGCTGCCATTTCAGCATGAACAGGGTTGCCTTTGTCGAACCTCGGGATTGGGGCGTCAAACGGCAGGCGGTCGAAGTCCCTTGGGCCGTAGTTTCCGACGGATTGGTATTCCCTAACCTCGTTTTGAAGGGCCCGCGAATTGAGCAATCCAGATAGGTAATGTCCTTCTTCAACGCTTCCGACAGGAAGCCAATAGAGCTTCTTGTCGATGAGGTTTGCTCTTGAGGTATCGACCGCCGCACAAAGATTAGAACCTGAACCCGTGTAAACAACCCGGTATCTGGGTGCCGGAAGTTGTTTTGTGAGCTTCGCTTGGTAGTCAATCTGCTCAGCAATCGACAGCTTTGACTTTCCTTTATGAGCGTCCCACGTCTCCGATACTGTTTGCCACCAACTCGCCATCAGGGGTGCCTCTGCCATGAGTACGTCTTCATCAAGCAGTTTCCCGTCCTTGAGAGGAAGTACACATCTTTGCCCATCAAGTAAGCGGAACGGTGCAACTGAGGTTCCTAGGAGCACATCAAAAACGAATTGGGATTCGACATTGGCCTGAAGACTTTCGATTTCTTTCCATGGCGGCTTCTCGAGAGATGACCTTAGAGACCGCACACGAGTCACTCCCTGCCTTTGGCCGAGGATTCCTTTCTGTTCAAGCTCTTCGACCATCACCAACACTCTTGGGTAGAGAGTTGCGCCATTTTTTGCGAGGGCTTTGTAAGGGGATTCTCGCCGAGAGCCAGAAGCCAATTGCCTAACGGTGACCTCGTTCGACTCAAGCCCTGTCTCGATACGGCCTGAAAAAGCGATGGCCTTTTCCGGTAATGCCCTCACACCGACGGACCGGTTCCCAAAAATCACTGCGCTCGGCACCGGAAATATAGCTGGCTTAACGCCCTCCATGGACCACGAAGTGGCAAACTGCACATTTACGGACTGGGCCTTCCCATCAAGCCCGTCTGGCGCATTCTGAGCCCAACGCCCGGCTCTAAAACCCTCGTACTGTTGCCGCGAGAGGACCGCAAAAGGTGTCACAAAACCAAACCTGCCCTCAGGCGCTAAGAACTGTTCCACAGTTCTCGCAATGAATAGTCCAACCAAATCCTGCTGTGTTGAAACCTTCGCACCCCCAGTCCAGAGGTTCCGGTTTTGTGAGAGCGCTTTAAACCCGGTCTGCATAGATGCTGTCATGTAGCGATAAGCCACCCATGGGGGGTTGCCAAAGAGCCAGTCCACCCGATTTGCTGGTTGGGAGAACCAAACGGGTCGGACTTGATTGCGGACGAAATAGCCCCAGATGTGATTTCTTCCCTCTGCATTCAGGGTGCACAAAGCTGTGAAAGTCTTCGTCAGCATCTGTTGTTCGCTCGGGTCTGAGATGTTGAAACGTTTGAGTATAGGCTCAATCTTTGGCATCTTTTGCGAGAAGTCGGTGTACCTCTGGGCCAATCCTGACATTTCGCTTACCAGCCGGTCGAAGTCCGAAGGTTCAGAAACAATTCTGACTGGAAAATCCAGAACCGATTCGCTCGAAAAGAGCGTCTGCATTGTCTCTGAGAGATGTTCTGCAAGGTCCGAGCCTTCGACCTCCACTCTGAGGACGTCATTGCCCAACATATTCGCTCCAAGGCTCCACTGCATCGAATCGCCTAGATAAACGGGGACCGTAAAGGTATCTCTTTCAGACAATCTCTTGGAACCAATTGCGAGCAAGTAAGTGACCCGAGCGAGAACAACCGAAACCGGATGAATATCTAGTCCGAAGATAGAATGCTGGAGTTTTTCTAGGACCTTTGAGTCTGGCCACCGGGAAGCCTCTGCAGCGGAGATGAACCTCTTGATTGCGTGGAATAGAAAGGTGCCAGAACCACAAGCCGGGTCCATGCTTCGGGAATTAAGCCAATCGATATCAAGCTCGTCGATTACTTTCTGAGCTAACCAATCCGGGGTGTAATACTCCCCTAGGCCCTTTCGGGTTTTCTCATCGATGATTGCTTGGTATAGACCTTTGAGGACGTCATGTTCGATTCCCGACCAATCGAATTGCTGGAGCTCTCGAGCGATTTCCTTGACGAATTCCTCACCGTCTTTGGAGTCGCCGACCCAATCAAAGAAGTCTTCGGCAACAACGTTGTAAATCCCGGACTGCCTAAAGATTCGTCCGGTAATTACCTCTTTTGGGTGATACTCGTTTGGACTCACTCCAAGGACTAGGTGGGCAATGATTTCGGCCTCGATTACCAGAAGCGTGTGGTCGATGAATAGGTCCAAGGAGTCCTCGAACGTTGTACCAAGAGCTGTTCGAAGCAACCTCGCCCATAATCCTCTTTTTGTAAGGACTTCCCTCTTATTCGGGACGTTCTCATAGATTTCGTGCAGCCGCGCCTTGGCTAACTTATATCGCGGCGATTCTGCCCCGAGCTTTTCGACCACTAACTCGGTAGACGCTTTGAGACGCTCTCCGTTCACCAAAATGGTTTGGAGCCAGCGGTTAAGCCTTTCGATAGCTTTTTCATCGTCGGACTCGACACGTAGTGCATCTATTTCCTGAGCGCCTTCGGCGCCCAAATAAAACAGCCGCCATTCGCACCCGTCGGTAATAATTCCGGCGTAATTAGAACCATCGGCATCCCGACGGGCCTTGAGGTAACCCTCCAGCTGGTTAATGCTCTTCTCCAGCACTTGGCCCGCCTTTAGGTCCTTTTTGACTTCGATAACCAAAGACCCGAAAGCAATGTCGATTCGGCGCTGTGTTCCATCGTCGAGCTGGTCCTCCAACTTTGAGACTTGGGACGGGGTAAGACCCACATCTGAAATCGTTAAGTAGGAGGCAATTGCTGCTTGAACATCCGCTTCGGAGCGAGACGAAGACTTGCGCGCAAAGATTTCAAGCTGCTTTGTCAGTGCGCTCACTTCCATTTCAACAGCTTACTTTTTACCCACTGACACCCGGAAGATTGAGGAAAAGAGTTTCAGAGCTCGAAATCCCGAAAGGGCAGTGAGATTCGGCATTCAGGACAAAACAAACCTTGCACGTCCTCCGAGCATCGCACTAAGCAACTCGGGCAGTTTGGGGCGACTGTTGAGTCCATGCCTCAAGAATCTCTCGACTGGTCAACGAGCAGCGCGACTTTTCCACAACCCATGTCTGGAGTTGCGGCTAGCCTTTAGGCAGACCAAGCAACGATAACTTTTGCGAGGAGTTCAGACAGATGAGCATCGTTTATATCTTGACTAATGAGTCCATGCCGGGCTACATCAAGATTGGCCGAACGGACAGAGACGTTTTGGGGCGCATGTCCTCACTCGACACAACCGGGGTTCCTCTGCCGTTCCAGTGTTACTACGCCGCGCGGGTCGATGAAAACGCGACGGTTGAGAAAATCCTCCACACAGCGTTTGGGGATGCGAGGGTACGAAATAGTCGAGAATTCTTTCGAATGGACCCCTACAAAGCGCGGGTGATTCTTGAACACATCGCCCTTGAAGATGCGACACCGTCTGACGACACCAGCACCGATACAGAAGGCAAAGAGGCACTCGAAAAAGCCACCCGCCACGGCAGTAGGTTCGACCTTTTCAAGTACTCGATTCCCGTGGGCGCGACCCTCGAATTCACAAGCGACCGTTCAATCACGTGCCAAGTAGTTGACGGCACAACTGTCGAGTATCGAGGGCAGAAGGTGTCCATTTCGAGGGCAGCGGTTCTTGCCAACCAAGACCGAGGCGGCAAATCGACGAGTCTGACTGGTCCGATTTGGTGGCTGTACGAGGGTGAAACTCTCGCAAGTATCCGGGAGCGGCTGGACGAGGACTGGTGAATTAGATTGATTCCTCAACTTGGACGGATTCAGCAGGTCCCGCTTCGGGAAGTCTGGGACAACGAGGCAACGTCGTTTACCCCGTGGCTGCTTGAGAACGAAGACGTCCTTTCGGACTTACTCGGAATGGATATCACCCTCGAACGACGAGAGGAATCTGTTGGCCGGTTCTCCCTTGACTTGGTCGGCCGAAACAACGAGGACAGCTCAATCGTGATTGTTGAGAATCAGCTGGCGGGCACGGACCACAGTCATCTCGGTCAGCTACTAACCTACGCCGGTGGCCTAGACGCCCAGACCATTATTTGGGTAGCTTCGGAGTTTAGAGATGAGCACCGCGCAGCGCTTGACTGGCTCAACCGTGTCACCGGCGAGAATGTCCACTTTTTCGGCGTTGTGGTCCGCGCGGTTCGCATTGGAGACTCGGTGGCAGCTCCTGATTTGTCACTTGCTGTTGAACCGAATGACTTTGGGAAAGTCGTGAAGGCGGGGAATCAGTCAAAGTGGATGGAGGAGCGAGGAACGAAATATCAGGAGTTTTGGGCCCAACTTATGTCGCGGCTGGAACCTGATTATCCGGAGTTCAAAACGAGGAAGGCTCCTACCCGCCAGTACATCGGGCTCCCAACCAATTACACGGCCTGTCATCGAGGGATTGCTTTCGGACGTTCGAACTTGAAGGTCGAACTCTACTTGGGGGCATCAGATGCAGAGATAAATGCGGGAAGGCTGGAATCTTTGTATGAACGTAAGGCAGAAATCGAAGAGATATTCGGAGAGAGCTTGGCATGGGAAGAACTGGAGGGCCGCAAAGCGGCTAGAGTCGCGTTCTATCGCGACGCTTCAATCCTCAACGAGAACGAGTGGGATGAATACTTTGCTTGGATTGAAGAGAATTTCGCCAGACTCACCGCTGTAACGCTGTCCGACGCTTTCAACTCCGCAATGTCCGAGGTTGAATAAGTGCAGATACACGACCAATCCAATAGTTTTGCAAGATTCGAGCCAAAGACTTGCTCGAATTGCAAGGACCTCTTCATCCTCTGCAAATGCTCCTACGTCAAAGACAAGCGCAAGGGATTCGAAGCCTTGGAAGCTAATCCGCCTCAAGCGCCCGATAAACAGTAGGGGGAGTGATGGCAAACAGCGCTGCTATTTCTCTCACAGTAAGCTCCCTCTCGTCGTAAAGCTTTTTTACTTGCTTCTTCTGAGCCTCAGAGAGCTTCGGCTTCCGACCCCCGAGGCGGCCGCGTGCCCGAGCGGCCGCGAGGCCGTCTTTGGTTCGAGCAACCATTAGGGAGTGCTCGAACTCAGCCATGGCGGCAACCATGGTGAAGAAGAGCCTGCCTTCAGGTGTCTTAGTGTTGATGTTCTGTTCCAGAACCTCAAGCTCGACGCCGTTCTCCTCAAGTTCCGAGGCAATCCCAAGTAGGTCTTTGGTTGAACGGCCGAGCCGGTCTAGCCGTGTCACCACGACGGTGTCGCCTTTACGCATTTGTTCGCGTAGCTTGTCGAGCTCTGGGCGGGAGGCCTTGGTGCCCGTGATTTTCTCGATGAAGATTTTGTCTGCCCCAGTCTTTTTGAGGGCATCAGCTTGAGCCTCAAGATTTTGGTCTTGAGTGGATACGCGGCCGTAGCCAAGTCGCTGAACTGTCATGAAGATAGTGTAATAAAAACGGTGCTAGCGTGTCAAAGAAAACGTAACGAGTTATTTAAAATAGTGCAGGTTAATCTGGCGCGGAACCGAAACGGGGCAAAGTTCTGTAATAAAAACGAACGTTTTCGGAGAACCAAAGGTCCCCGCCCCCAGACCGCTGCGATGAAGAACCTAGGCGTTTCGTCGGGACCGGGCCAATAACACCACGATCAACACCACGGCGAGCAGGAACGCACCGATCACCCACCACAACAGTCCACTGGCGTTCTCCGTGGTGAACTCAACAGGTTCTTGAACCACCACACCCAAATTCGCCGCTTTGATGAACCCATCATCGGCAACACCCTGCAACTGCAGCGTGTGCTCACCGAGGGTTGCATACCGGGCATCCACATACACTTCACCGGTGAAGGAACCATCCGCTGACACGATCACACTGCCGAGCAACGTGGGGTCCGAGAACAACCAAATATCCACTCGGGTGTCTGGCTGGAAACCATCACCGCTCACGAGGGCCACTTTTGACTGGACCAAGGTGATGGAACCATCACTCTCAGCCTCCCCCACATCACCTGAACCCTCAGGAACCTCGACCGAGAACTCCCATTGGCCTGAGAGAACTGCGACACTTCGTTGCTCAGGTTGCACCTCAATCGTCACCGTCTCAGGCACCCCCGCAGAAGTCGCCAACGATTGGCCCTTACTCAGATCAGGCAGAGCCCCTACCGCACGGTTAAGCTCCGGCTGGGGCGAGCCCTGAGCAATGTTGATCGTCATATCCACCACGGTTTGATTACCATCCTCGTCATACCCGGTGACCTGCAACACTTGACGACCAATCGGGATGGGAACCTCGGACCTTTCCGCAGTGAACGACAACTCCGAATCAAACGTTCCATCGTCTGACACCGGGATCCTCGCCAACTCACGAGCGTCCACACCGGTCCTGCCCGGCAACCACACCTGCAAACTCGACCCGGGCAACAAACCAGCACCAGCAACCTTCGTGCTCTCACCCGTGGGAACACGCAACTCTGGAGAATTAGAAGGATTCTCCGACGACACACCACCCGTCGACGACGGGGTCGAGAGCATCACACCTAACTCGAAAGCTCCCGCCTGAACAGATAGCCCCTGATTGCCCAGCGGACGTTTAGATACCGTCGCCGGCGCACCACCAATTGTTGCCCGCGTTCCCAAGTTGGGGTCAAAGCCTCGACCGGGGGCCACTACTGGGCCCGAAAGCACGGACGGTGCAGGAGTGGGCTGAACGGGAACAATAATTCTCCGGGGAACCACGACAGGTGCCGCACCGCGCGAGCCCTCGGCTGCGCTACTAGATGCCGACCCGGAACCGGAACTTCCGGAACTACCGGAAGAACCACCCGGCATCGTGATCACATAGGAAACCGTGGACCCTGTCCCCATCAGGTTCGTTGCCCCCACCGTGACAGTGACCCGTGCACCCGCGGTGAGACCGCTGAGGGTGCAGAACGTGTCCGTGGCATTCACAAACGTGCACGAGAGGTTCACCGAATACGCACTAATACTGTCGCCACCATCATCAGCAGGAGCAGTCCACGACGCCAACGCTGTGGTGTTCGACAGTGACGACACCACCAAACCAGTTGGCGCATCCGGCACGGTCGCCGGCACACCCAACGCTGTTGCCGTGTTCGACGAGAGCTCAGAAGAGTTCGCGTTCGTGATCGCCACGACCTTCACGTCATACGCCGTCCCATTCGTCAAACCCGTGAACGTGTAAGTAGTTGTCGTGCGGGTGGCAAGGTTGTTTGTTCCATCCGGTGTGACCGCCGAACCCCACGAACCACCATTCACCCGCAGATAAACGTCATAACGCGTAAACGTGCCACCTGCCGCAGTTACCTGAGCATCAGTGAGAGCCGTCCACGACACCTCAAGCTCCTCATCACCCGGAGCAGTCGCCAAACCAGAAACAGCATCAGCAACCCGCGCCGGAGTAATCGACGGCGACGCCGCCGACACAGGACCCACACCCGCAGCGTTAATCGCCGCCACCGTCAACGTGTAAGCGTCTCCGTTGGTCAAACCTGTAATCGTGCAGGGAGACGTGGTCGAACAATCCGGTTTCGTCACTGACCCACCCGAACTGGTCGCCACAACTTGGTAGCCATCAATCGCATCACCACCGACAAACCCCGGTGCCACGAACGCAACCGTCACCGACGAATCACCAAACGACACCGACGTCACCGACGGCTTACCCGCCAACACCGGACTAATCGGAAAGGTGCGCGACACATCAGACGCCGCCGCATACGACGCATCCCCCGCCGATGACGCCGTTACTGTGCAATCACCAATGGTTTTGATACTCACCACACCAGTCGACGCATCCACCGCGCACACCGAAGAGGTGGAGGTCGCATACGTCACCGTCCGACCAGATGACACCGTCGCACCCGCCGCAAACGCCGGGTCATCAAAATCCTTACCCGCAATAGCCGGGAACGTAATCGTCTGATTAATCTTCCCCGCCACAATCGTCTGCGTCACCGACGACGCCGCGTTGTAATCCGTATCACCTGTTTGAGCAGCCCTGATCACACACGTCCCAGACTGCGCAAACGTCACAACACCCGACGACAACGAACACGCCGTTCCGTCACCTGTCGTGATCGAGAACGACACCGTCAACCCCGACGACGCCGTCGCAGTCGGCGTATACGTCGTCCCTGACACCGCCGACACCGGCACAGTCGAGGTGAAGTTAATCGACTGATTCGCCTTCGAAATAGTGATCGTAAAGTTGGAGGATGTCACCGCGTTGTAATTGGTATCTGTCGCACGTGTTGCCGTGACCACACAACTACCCGCACCCGTCGACGTCGCAGTAGAACCAGACACCGTGCAGGGGCCAGACACCTTCGCATAAGACAGGTCTCCAGAACTAGAGCCGCCCACCGCGACAATCGGTATCGACTGGCCGTACGCCATCGAATTGGCCGACGTAATCGACAGAGATGACTGGCTCGCCTTCGAAATAGTCGCCGTCGGACTATTCGACACCGTCACGGTATAGCGATTAGCTCGGTCTCCCGTGAGCACATCATCGCCGAGCGTCACTGTCACAGACTTGCCCGAACCAGCGTCTGGATCGGCAAACTCCGCTGAAATCTCAGCCGTGTCGACGGACACATCACTCGTGTCACCCACCTCAACTCCGGTGAGGGTCGGTGTTCCGGACACGCTGGCTGCGGATAAACCGTCGTATACCTTGTCGGAAATCGCCACCGACATCGTGATGGGCTTGGCCGCGATAGTGAAGGACTTCGTTACGTTAGTCGCCGCGTCATACTCCGAATCTCCAGCTTGCAATGCCGTCAACGAACATGTCCCTACCGACACAATCGTCACCGTCGTCGACGCCACCGTACACACCGACGTATCAGCTGGCGTCACCGTCACCGTAAGACCAGACGTCGACGACACCGTCAAGGAGAAAGCCGAATCTCCATACGTCTTCGCCGACAATGACGCGAAAGTAATGGTTTGCGCTGCCTTCGACACAGTCAGCGTCACATCCGTCGTCGCCGACAGGTACGCGCCGCCCTCCAACGCGGTGGCACGAATCACACACGTCCCCGTCGCGCTAAACGTCACCGTCGGAGTCGAATTATCCGCAATCGCACAACTCGGAGCCCCCGCAGTCTGCACCGAATATTGAATCGTGACACCGCCCAGCGCCGACGCCGCAGGAGCCAAAGTCACCGAACCGTCAGTCACGTCCACAGAGGTATTTGACGGAGACCACGACAAAGTTTGCGCGCCACGCGGAGTCGTCGCGCTACCCGCCACCACCGGCACACCGTTACCATTCGAATTCACCGCACGGATCCGGACCGTGTAGGCGGTTCCGTTCGTCAACCCAGAAATCGTCTCCGTAGCCGCAGAAGCCGTCCCCAAACTCGTCCACGTCAACCCATCAAACGAATACTCATAATCCGTAATGGCCGCGCCCCCGGTGTGAGAGGGAGCGGTAAACGCCACGTCAATCGAGCCGTCACCCGTCGAGACCGAAGAGATCGCTGGTGCACCCGGACCAAGGGAATAGCGGACGATGACGATGCCGGAGCCACCATCTCCGCCCGGCTTTGCCGTTGCGCCTCCAGTTCCGGTACCCCCGCCGCCACCGCCTCCAGTATTTGCGTAACCAGCATTTCCGGTCGCTCCGGCCGAGCCTGAAGCGAAATTCCCTCCAGCACCACCGCCGCCGTTTCCACCCGCGCCCCCGGTGCCATCACCTCCGCCTCCACCACCGCCCGCAAAATACGTGGCTGCTCCAGTTATCGTCACTGAAAGACCGGCGCCACCGGCCCCCCCGGTGTCCCGATCAAGGGCATCCTGGCCACGAGCTCCCGCACCTCCACCCCCGGCAGCAGCATTAGCGGCAATCCCCGCCAAGGACACAGACCCACCCGAGTTACCTTGGCCGGCTGTTCCAGACGCCCCTCGCCTTGACGCTTCGGTGGCGCTCACTCCACCACCACCGCCAGAACCTCCTGTGGAAGGAGCCTCGTTGTAGTAGGTTCCACCGCCTCCCCCACCCGTAGCGGTGATCGCTCCCAACGAAGAATCGCCGCCAGACGCCCCTCGATACCCAGAACTGCTAGGGGTAACCCCACCGTTGCCCCCGAAACCGACCGATAATCTGACTGTTCCGCTGGCGCTCGTGGTGCCTTCTAGTAGACCTCCGGCCCCACCTCCACCACCACCATGGGTACTGGCCTGACCCCCGGCGCCACCACCACCGCCGGCCACTACGAGGTAACGAACAGACGAGACACCAGCTGGCACCTGCCAGTCGCAGTCACCTGCTGTCGTGAACTGCAGCGCCTTGTAGGGGACACCGTTCTCTCCGATGCTGCCGTTACCTGTGAAAGAGTCTTCGATGGGATAGCAGGTTGGTTGCTCCACTGCGGTGTTGTAAACCACCACGCTCTGAATTGAACCGGAGAAGTACTCATCGTTTGATCCGCCATCTTTGTATCCGCTCCAGTTTGTTTGTCCAATAAAATTGGAAGTTAGTGTCGCGGTGGGGAGAATGGGGCTTCCCGCTGTTTTTGAAATTCCGCTTGAGGGGCCCGCGATAGCGGAACCATCGCGATAAAAAGTGCACGTGCCATCGTCGTCGAGGCTTACCCCATATTGATGGAAACCATCTTGTATAGCGTCGTCTGTCGTCGTTCGGCATTCCCAGTAACTGCCGCCACTTGCCGCATAATTCCTAAGGACGAGGTTCTCAGTAGTTTGGTAGCGAGAAAAAATAATGTTGTTTTGAGCCTCGCCTGTCCCAAAGTCAATTATTCGCTCCCAGTACCTGTCATCCTCTGAGAAATCTACGACGGCGAATACTGAGATGCCGTCTGCGAAACTTGTGGTGAAGTTCCCCACCGTGAATTGCTGACTTGTTCCAAAACCTGAAAACGACTTGGTAGTGCCATCGAAAGAAATGCTCGCCGTCTTTGAGGCCGTCAATTCAGACTGCAGGTCAGTCCAGACCGAATCCCCATCAGTGAACGAATCCGGATGGGTTGCGTCGAAACGAAGGACTTCTCCCAGCGCAGCGGGAATAACGTTCCCAACTGTTACTTCGGAGCTTGTATACCCAGACCCAACATCGTTCTTTGCCCGAAGCTTTACCGTGTAAAGGGTGTTGTTCTGAAGAGCAGTGCCGTCCGATTCGAGTGAAACAGTCGTTACTCCGTCGGTCTCACCCAAGTCGCGCCAGTTTGACCCCCCATCTGTGGTGTATTCGAGGGACAGGGTCCCGCCACCCCAGTGAGTCGGGGCCGTGTAGGTGAGGGTCATCTCCCCGTCGCCGCTCGCAACTGACGTGCTGGTCGGCGGTTGCGGGGTCAGGCT
>Ga0209654_1001859_pt1 | contig 15688 bp, 9 predicted proteins | sample SaaInl1SG_22_DNA_FD_184646 | JGI IMG/M metagenome (GOLD analysis project Ga0209654, IMG submission 184646) | Marine microbial communities from expanding oxygen minimum zones in the Saanich Inlet - ESP_161SG_22_DNA (SPAdes) (version 2) | ecosystem: Environmental > Aquatic > Marine > Intertidal... | reverse complement strand
GTTATTATGGTCAGTATCGCCGCCATCCATAAGAGCCCAAGGCCAATTTCCAAAGCAAATGGGAAGCCGGGGAAACCAGGCGCGCCGATCAAAAATCCAATCGCCAGAATTTGGAATGTGGTTTTCCATTTTGCGAGACCGGTAACAGGCGCGCTGAAACTCCGCTTGGCGAGGAACTCGCGCAGGCCTGAAATCATAAACTCACGAATGATAATAACCAACGCCGGTGCCATGAACACCCAGCCGACAGTGGTGACATGCGCCAATGCAAGCAAGGCGCAGGCAATCAGCATTTTGTCTGCAATTGGGTCCAGCATCTCGCCAAAGGGTGAGACGACATTTAAGCGGCGTGCCATATAGCCATCAATGAAATCGGTGACACTGGCGGCGGTGTAGATATATAGGGCAAATGCATAGCCGAAATCCGGCCGGTCAATCCAAATCAAGACCGCGATTACAGGTGCCATAAGGATGCGAATGATTGTCATCCAATTTGGTATAGCCTTGATCGAAAAGATCATAGGTTGTTGGGCCTCCCAGCCAGAGCAATGCTGTTAAGTCTCGCATTAAATATCAAAACGAGATTGCCGTCCATTATGATACATGGCGCTACGAATGCCCACTATAAAACCAATCATAAATTTGTTGGGCGAATTTTTCTGAAATTCCCTCAACTGCCTGCAAATCCTTCAACCCAGCGGCAGATACGGCGCGGGCCGAGCCAAAATGCGCCAATAGCGCCTTTTTGCGTTTTGGCCCAATGCCCGGAACCGCATCCAGCGGAGAGGTTAATTCAGTCTTTTGGCGTTTTGCCCGATGGGTGCCAATCGCATAGCGGTGTGATTCATCACGCAATCTCTGGAGAAAATGCATCGCCGATGAATGTGGTGGTAGGGTAAAGCTGGTTCGCCCCCGAATGTGGAATTGCTCGCGCCCCGCATGCCGGTCAGGTCCTTTGGAAATTGCCACGACATCAATGTCGGTAATGCCAAGCTCGTCCATCACTTCATTCACCGATGATAATTGCCCTTTGCCCCCATCAATCAGAATGAGATCAGGCCAATTGCCGGAGATGCGCTCTGGGTCCTCCTTTAACGCGCGTTCAAGGCGGCGGTGAAGCACCTGTCGCATCATCGCGAAATCATCGCCAAGTGTGGTTGAGTGTTTGCCCTCATCACGAATGTTAAAGCGCCGATACGCCGATTTGTTAAACCCTTCAGGCCCCGCAACGATCATGCCGCCAACTGCGTGTTTGCCCTGAATATGCGAGTTGTCATAAACCTCGACGCGCTCTGGAACCTTTGATAGGCCCAAGGTGTGCGCTAGCTCGGAAAGTAGTTTCTTTTGGGAGGCGGTATTGGCCAGATTGCGTGCCAGCGCTTCTTCGGCATTACGGCTAGCCATCACCGTTAGTTTGGTTCGGGGGCCGCGTTGGGGGCGGGACAATTTTACCGCGCGTCCTGCCTGTTCGCTCAATGCCTCGACCAATAGCTCTTTGTCGGCTGGCTCGTCCGACATGATGATTTCAACGGGTGGCTCTTTATCTTCGTAAAACTGGCCCAAAAAGGCACCGAGAATTTCGCCAGATGATGTTTCGCTATTATGGGTCAGGAAATAGGGGCGGTTGCCATAATTGGACCCCGACCGAATAAAGAAAATTTGAATGCAGGAACGTTCACCACTGCGGGCAAGGGCGACGATATCGGCATCGGGCAAGTTTGGCAGGTTGATGTCTTGGTTGGCCTGAATGCCGGTTAAGGCGCGAATACGATTGCGCCAGATCGCCGCCGTTTCAAATTCAAGAACCTCTGCTGCATCATGCATGCGTTTGGCATAATCCCGCTGGATCTCGGCCGAACCACCCGATAGAAACCGGCGGGCTTGGCCCATCTGTTTGTTGTATTCCGCCTTGGTCACGAGGCCAACACATGGCGCCGTGCAACGCTTGATCTGGTATTGAAGACAGGGACGGGTGCGGGTGCTAAAGACGCTGTCAGAACAGGTGCGTAGCATAAAGGCGCGGGCAAGGTCGGCCACCGTCCGGTTGACTGAACCAGCCGAGGCAAACGGGCCGAAATAATCGCCCTTGCGGGTTTTGCGCCCCCGGTGCTTGGTCAATTGGCCAAATTCATGATCGGCAGTCAGCAGAATTTGCGGCAGGCTTTTGTCATCGCGCAGGAGAATATTGTAACGCGGCTTCATTTTTTTAATCAGATTCGACTCAAGCAATAAGGCCTCAATCTCTGATTTGGTGACGATGACTTCTAGCTTTTCGGTCTCGCTCACCATCCGCATGATCCGGTTAGATAGGCGGTTGGGCTGGGTATAGCTGGTCACACGGCGGACCAGATTACGCGCCTTGCCAACGTATAATACTTCGCCTTTGCCGTTCGTCATCCGATAGACGCCGGGATCGTTGGTCAGGGTCTTTAGCTGTTCTTTAAGATAGCCAATACCACGCCAAATATCAGGAGGAAGGTTTACAGTCTCGTCCATGTGCCGCGTAAAATCTCTAGTGTAATTAGTCTGATATAGCCAATCTAGGCGGTTTCACCAGCTCTGGGTAGGGGCATATTGGCGCGATTGCGAATCAGCCGAATCGTTTGAAAATGTGACGCCAAAAAACTATCCCAAACGCCTGTGGATAAATATGTGGATTAATCTGCTATTCCGGCGTGCAATGCCTGATTTAATAGGAAAATCTACGCATTGCCTAATTTTTAGGCATATTTGAAATAGTTCATAAAAACAACATGTTAACTTTAATCAAGGGGAAAAATAGTGATTTTTGCGATAAAATCTAAAAAAACATTGCTGAATTGTGGCGAAAATAACCCGCTGTGCAAAACCCCACTTAAATAGCTTGATTAGGGATGAAGATTAGCCATTGTTTTTGTGCGTTTTTATCGAGCTGAACTAGCGTAGTGCAGGGCCACTAGCGGCGCCTGCCACGTTTTTTTGGTGGCGCGCCGGGGGTGCCGGCGGGGAAGCCATGATTCTGGGCGATGCTAACCGGCATGCCCGGCGCCGTAAGGCCTAGCTCGGCGGCCTCCATTCGGCGGATCTCGTCACGCAAACGTGCCGCTTCCTCAAAATCAAGATTACTGGCGGCCTCTTTCATCGACTTTTCAAGGCCGGCAATGACTGTCTGATAATTACTGCCGACAAGGTCACCCGGTTTACCGCCTGCCTCTGGCGTTAGGTGATCGCCGCGCTCATAGACTGAGTCGAGAATATCGGCGATGTCTTTCTTGATCGATTCAGGCGTGATGTTATTCGCAACGTTATAGGCCTGTTGCTTGGTGCGGCGGCGCTTGGTTTCATCAAGGGCATATTGCATGGAATCGGTAATCTTATCGCCATACAGAATAACCCGCCCCTCGACATGCCGTGCAGCCCGTCCGATGGTCTGAACCAGTGATGTTTTTGAGCGCAAAAAGCCTTCCTTATCGGCGTCCAAAATACCGACAAGCGCACATTCCGGGATGTCCAATCCCTCACGCAGTAGGTTAATGCCAATCAACACATCAAACACACCAAGGCGTAGATCACGCATGATTTCAATGCGCTCCAGCGTATCAATATCGGAATGCAGATAGCGCACGCGGATGCCGCCTTCATACATATATTCTGACAATGCCTCGGCCATCTTTTTGGTGAGGGTGGTAATCAAAACACGCTGGCCTTTGGCCGCGGCCTCACGGCTTTCGGCGATAATATCGTCCACCTGATTGGTCGTCGGTCTAACAAAACATTCAGGATCAATGAGGCCGGTTGGCCGGACGAGCTGCTCAGAGAAAACGCCGCCTGTGCGCTCTAGCTCCCACGGGCCGGGGGTGGCTGAGACGTGAATGGTCTGGGGGCGGAAACCTTCCCATTCCTCAAATTTCAATGGCCGGTTATCCATGCAGGACGGAAGCCGGAAACCATATTCGGAGAGGGTCGATTTGCGGGCAAAGTCACCCTTATACATCGCCCCGATTTGTGGCACGGTAACATGGCTTTCATCAATGATCAGAAGCGCATTTTCCGGCAGATATTCAAACAGCGTCGGCGGTGGCTCACCAGGGCCACGCCCCGATAGATAGCGCGAGTAATTCTCAATACCGGCACAGGCACCTGTTGCCTCGATCATTTCGATGTCAAACTGGGTGCGCTGTTCGATGCGCTGTGCTTCGAGCAATTTATTCTGCTCATTGAGCTCGGCCAGCCGGAGTTTCAGCTCTTCCTTGATCAGCTTGCAGGCTTGCTGCAAGGTCGGCTTTGGCGTCACATAATGCGAGTTTGCAAAGACCGTGATCTTTTCCAGCGGTTTTATTTTTTCACCAGTCAGCGGGTCTATCTCAAAGATAGATTCGATCTCATCGCCAAAGAGTGAAATGCGCCACGCCCGGTCTTCCATATGCGCGGGGAACAGTTCGACATTATCGCCGCGCACCCGAAAATTGCCGCGAACAAAATTCGCGTCATTACGGCGATATTGCAATTCGGTAAAGCGGCGCAACATATCCTGACGTGGATAATCTTCGCCCACACCGAGGGTTTCGGTCATCGTTGAATATGTCTCGACCGATCCAATGCCATAAATACAGGATACCGATGACACGATGATTACATCATCGCGTTCCAACAATGCCCGCGTCGCCGAATGCCGCATGCGGTCGATCTGTTCATTGACCGAAGATTCTTTCTCGATATAGGTGTCGGAGCGCGGGACATAGGCCTCTGGCTGGTAATAATCATAATAGGATACGAAATATTCGACCGCATTATCGGGGAAGAGCGAGCGCATCTCGCCATAAAGCTGGGCCGCCAGTGTCTTGTTTGGCGCCAAAATGAGGGTTGGACGTTTGGTCTCTTTAATGACATGCGCCGCGGTAAATGTTTTTCCAGAGCCGGTCACGCCAAGCAACACCTGATCGCGGTCACCGTTCTTGATGCCGCTGATCAATTCAGCGATGGCCGTTGGCTGATCACCAGCGGGGGTGAATTCCGATTGCAGATCGAAATTCGCTGGCTGGCGCGGGCGGGTGATAATCATATTATCCGGCGCACCAGAAACGCCGCTAGCGCGCGCCGCATCTCCCGCGCTATCACCCGAGCCGTCTTCACTTGTCGAACTGTTGTTTTCCATTCCTAAAAGATAGGGCGTGATAGCGTGCGAGGGAAGAGGGCGGGATCGTTTATCTATGTATTTGGGTAGGTATTTGGGTATGTATTGGCCCCGCATTAGCCGTAATACTGGCTTGCCTCCCACGCGATAATCGCCTGTTTGCGGTTTGGTCCCCACATATAGCCGCCAATATTGCCGGTTTTCCGGATTACACGGTGGCAGGGGATGAGCAATGCAATCGGGTTTCTGGCAATCGCAGTGCCAACCGCGCGGGCCGAATGTGGCGCGTCAATACGGGTCGCAATATCGCCATATGTGGCCAATGATCCCATCGGAATTTTCAACAATGCTTCCCATATCTTTAACTGAAAGGCGCTGCCATTGAGATGTAGGCGGATTGTCTTCTTGCTGGCCGGTGGTTTTTCGCATTCTGCGGACCGGTGTTCACTTGGGTGCTGCCAATGATGGTTGAGGATGGCGATGGCGTCTGCCTGATGCTTGTCAAACATTTTGATAAAGCTGGCATTTGGGAATTTCTGGCGCAATGTCGCGATACCCTTATCGGGGGCATCCTCAAACGCCATGTGACATAGGCCAGTCGGGGTGGCGCCGAGCAGCACCGGACCAAACAGGGTATCGGCATAGCTATAATTGATCGCAAGGCCAGAGCCGCCCTGTTTGAATTGACCAGGGGTCATGCCCTCTATTGTGACAAACAGATCATGCAACCGACCGGCGCCGGAAAGCCCGGCATCAAAGGCGGCATCCAATATAGTGGCCTGATGATTCCGGATCGCGTCCTTGGCATGCTCCAATGCCAAAAACCGCATGAATTGCTTTGGACTGACACCGGCCCATTTTGAAAATAGCCGCTGGAAATGAAACGGACTTACATGCACCGCCGCCGCTATCTCGCCAAGCGAGGGCTGGTCAGCAAAATTCTCGGTGATAAAGGCAATGGCACGCTCGATGCGCTGATAGTCAATTTGGGCCTGTGTTTTCATGATAGCCTCCTTGCCACTATTGGATTTGCTTTGGCCCATAGAATGTGTTGCGCCCAAGCACTAAACCACCCGATTCTTGCTATGTTTTATATGTATACGCTAGCGCATCCATCGGCCAATCATAGGGCAGGTTAATGGATTGGGGGATGTCGCTACGCCGCTTCTTCTTGCACTGTTCTCGCAAAGCACGGTAAAATGAAGGGCACAATCCGGCGCCGTAGAGGAGGCCCTTTCATGTCGCCCGCTAAAAATATCATTTCCGATCGCATTAACCGAACCACACCATCGCCGACCGTCGCCATTGCCAGCATGGCGTTGGATATGCGCGCGGCTGGGCGTGATGTGATTGGCCTTGCGACAGGTGAGCCAGATTTTCCGACACCGCCGCATGTGATCGAGGCGGCAATCAAGGCCATGCATGATGGTCATACACGCTATACACAGGTTGACGGCATTCCCGAATTAAAGGCCGCGGTGGTTCGTAAATTTGCCCGTGAAAACCAGATTGAAGTAGCGCCGGAAAACATCACAATTGGCACAGGCGGCAAGCAGGTGTTGTTCAATGCATTGATGGCGACGATTAATCCGGGCGATGAGGTGATTATCCCTGCGCCCTATTGGGTGAGCTTTGCCGGTATTGTCGAGCTATGTGAGGGCCAGCCGGTCTTTGTTGCCTGTCCGCCATCTGCCGGAATGAAATTAACGCCTGAACAATTGGATGCCGCCATTACCCCGCGCACCAAATGGGTGATCCTGAACAGTCCGTCAAACCCGACTGGTATTGGCTATGAGGCGAGTGAGATTGCCGCGTTGGCTGATGTTTTGCGCCGGCATGAACATGTGTATCTGGTGTCTGATGATTTATATGAACATCTGACCTATGACGGTTTTGTCTTTGCCACCATGGCCCAAATAGCGCCGGATCTGGCGGATCGTGTGTTGACCCTGAACGGTGTTTCTAAATCCTATTGCATGACGGGGTGGCGCATTGGTTATGCCGCAGCCCCGCCGTATTTGATCAAGGCAATGGCGAAAATCCAGTCGCAATCAACCTCTAGCCCTAATTCGATTGCCCAGCATGCGGCTATCGCGGCGCTCGATGGGCCAATTGATTTCATCGCCGATAATCTTGCTGTTTTTGATCGTCGGCGGCAAAAAGTTGTGGCGGCATTAAACGCGATGGAGGGGGTTAGCTGTGCGATGCCGAATGGTGCGTTCTATGCCTATCCAGATATTACCGGGTTGATTGGAAAATCGCGGCCTAGTGATGCGGGTGGTCAGGTGATCGAGACCGATAGTGATTTCGCCGCCGCTGTTCTGGAAATGGGCGAAGTGGCGGTTGTGCCGGGTGTGGCCTTTGGCTTGTCGCCTGCGTTTCGTATTTCCTATGCCACGGCGGATGATTTGTTGGATAAGGCGCTGGCTAGGATCGGTGATGTCGTGGCGCGGTTGCAATAACCCGCCAAACTAATGCCACAATGTACCAGCAGGGTGAGTGGTAGAATTTAGGCAGATTTTGAATAGTAGCTGGACAATAGCGCAGTGGTTTCAAATAGTGGACCAATCAGGCGGGGCCAAATAGATGAGGAATTTGACATGCTAATAAAGCAGAAGCGTGATTGGGAATTGCCAGAATCAGCGGCAACGGATGAACAGGTCTATATGAACCGGCGCCAATGGCTTCGCGGTGCTGGCTTTGCCGGTCTTGGTCTTGGTGCGGCATTGGCTGGCGCTGGTGGATTGACTGGTTCTGCACTCGCGGCGATTGGCGGTTATCCGTTCCCGCGCAACAATAATTACAAGCTGGACCGGGCCATCACGAACGAGGAAGAGGCCACCACCTATACCAATTTCTATGAATTTGGCTCGTCAAAAAACATTTGGAAAAAAGCCCGCAAGATGGCTACGGACCCGTGGGCGGTGACTATCGATGGCATGGTTGAAAAGGAAATGAAAATCGATGCCGAGGATTTGGTCAAGGCAATGGGCGGCGTTGAGGAACGGCTTTATCGGCATCGCTGTGTAGAGGCATGGGCGATGGCGGTGCCGTGGTCTGGTGTACCTTTGGCCAATCTGGTGGCGCTAGCGCGGCCAACCTCTGGCGCGAAATATCTGCGCATGGAAACCTTTATGGATCCTGATGTGGCCCCCGGACAACGGCAAAGCTGGTACCCGTGGCCCTATGTCGAGAGCCTCACGATTGAAGAAGCCCAGAACGAGCTGGCATTCCTTGCCACTGGCATTTATGGCAAGCCTTTGCCGAACCAGAACGGCGCGCCTATTCGGTTGGTTACGCCGTGGAAATATGGATTTAAATCAATCAAATCGATTGTCCGTTTCACCTTTACCGATGAACGGCCAAAGTCTTTCTGGGAAGAATTGGCGGGCAATGAATACGGTTTCTGGGCGAATGTTAATCCGGGCGTTCCGCATCCGCGCTGGCCGCAGACAACAGAGCGCCTTTTGGGCACAGATGAACATGTGCCAACACAGCTTTTCAACGGCTATCGTGATCAGGTCGAGCCACTTTATGCCCGCCTGAAAGTAAATAGCCCGCGCGAGTTATATTATTAGGATTAGCGCTCCAGCAAGCCCAGTAATTTCTGGGTGAGGGCGGGGCGTTCATCCAAGGCCTCATAGCCATCAAGATCCGAATAGGGCGATAGAATTGCGGTATGTGTTCCGGCAATCATCGCCCGATGGAACGTGCCTATCCTGCCGGTTTCGCCGCCACAGCTATCAGCGTGATCAGGCCGCCACCCCGCGATAAGAACCGGCTTGCCAGTGATTGCTGCTTCACTCACCATATTGACTGAATCCGCGGTAACAATGATTGCATCCGCCGCCAGAACACCCGGATAAGGGTTTTCCATCAAAGGATTTGAGTCGGCCGAATCGTCCTCATTGGGTGGTGTAAGATGGGTAGCAATTTCGTATTCGACATCACCAAGAGATAGGCTAAGTTGATCAAGCAATTGCGGTGGTGTGCGGCGTGACGGCACCAATAACAGCCGGACAGGCTTGTCATCAATCCACGTCATTTGGGCAAAATTGCCAAGCTCCATCGCCATATAACCAACCATCTTGCGAGAAATACGATAGCGCGCATTATCGCCGCCAAGCATGACCGCAACGGGGGCATGATTATCGCGGTTGAGCCAATGCGGCGGCAAGCCCTTTGCCGCCTCGGCAATTGCCGCGCGGGTCAACCGGTTAAGCGAGCCCAGCGTCACCAGCACATTATCGCCGCGTGTAGGATCATGTGACGGCACAATCAGCGCATCAAATAATGCAGGATCTAGTCGCGGATCCTGTAGATGTACCGTTTGCATCTTTGCCCCGGCTCGCCGCGCCCGCGCCCGCATGCCAATCGATATACCCGCCATGCGGCGGCCACAAGTGATCAAAATATCCGGGTAGTCAGCTGCTTTGCGTGGGCGCGGCAGAGGCTCGGCTGGGACGCCGTTTTTTGGTGTGCTGTCGTTTTGTGCTGGCTGTTTAACGCCATAGAGGGGAAAGAGCGAAAGAGCGCCAGCCAAGCTTGGGAAACTGCGGGGGATGCGGTGCGGTTGGACAATATGATCGTGATACTGGCTATCTGGCCGTGCGGCGGTAATCGCCTGGGCCAACGCAATCGCCTGAAAGCGCATGCCAGCCGTGCCGTCACTCATCACCCAAATGGTGAGTTTCGATTGAGGATTTTTGGGTTTTGGTTTCATACGCGGCAATTACAACACCCCTGTTGGTGAATTCTGTTGGAAAAGTTTTAACAGATTATCGCTGGCGGTGGGGAATTGATCGCAAAAGGGTCAGCGTGATGATACGGCAGACTAATAAATGGTGATGCCCAGAGATATTTTGCGCAATAATGTTAGTCATCTGGCTTGCGCAAAGGTCTAGCTCCGTTCTATCATCAGGCCCCAAAAGGTTACGGATATAATCATCATACTAGCCACGTAATGCGGGAGTGAAATCCCGGATGGAGCCGAGAAGATCATGTCAGGCAAATTCAAATTGGATGAGGTAGACCGGCAAATTTTGCATGATCTGCAAAATGATGGACGGATGACCAATGTCGAACTGGCCAAACGCGCTGGTATTTCACCGCCGCCCTGCCTTAGACGTGTGCGCGGATTGGAAGACGCTGGTGTGATCAAAGGCTATCACGCCGATATTGATGCTGATCTGCTCGGCTATTCGGTCAATGTATTCGCCTTTGTCGGGTTAACCAGCCAAGCCGAGAGCGATCTTCAGGATTTTGAATTGTTGGTTAGCGCGTGGCCACAGGTCCGTGAATGCCATATGTTGATGGGCGAGACTGATTTCCTGTTAAAGATCGTCGCGCATGATTGGGATGATTTTCAGAAATTTCTAACCAGCAAACTAACCCCGGCGCCGAACGTGAGCCACGTTAAAACGGCACTATCAATTCGCTCGGCAAAACGCCTGCCCGGCATGCCGATTGATGGGGTCGAGGAATAGGGCTGTTAGCTGATTATCTTGGCCATATCCAACAGGCCTATCGACAGGATCTCATAGCTTTTGATGCCGTTTGGCGTATGCACTTCGGCGCTATCGCCAACACCTTTGCCGATCAATCCACGCGCAATCGGTGATGATGTCGAGACCAGACCTTTATTGATATCCGCCTCATACGGTCCAACAATATGATAGGTGTATTCCTCGTCTGTTTCTTCATCAACGACGGCAACGGTGGTCCCAAAGGTTACGGTTTTGCCGGTTAGTTTCGATGCATCAATAACCTCGGCGCGGCTCGTCACATCTTCAAGTTCCGAAATCCGGCCTTCGATAAATGATTGGCGATCACGCGCGGCATGATATTCCGCATTTTCCGACAAATCGCCATGCTCTCTGGCAACAGCAATTGCGTTAATAACGGCTTGGCGTTCATTGTTTTTCAAATGCGCCAGCTCAGCCTTGATTACGTCTAGGCCCTGTGTGGTGAAGGGTATTTTTTCCATCACTTGATTTTCCGTTAGTTAATAATCTCATGCTAGCTGTTAAATCTCAGCTATATAACGTGAGATAACATCTTAATGGTGGGAGGTAGCGCTGTTTATGTCAAGCGATGGGCTACTGGTCAATATCTGCAAGGAAATCTTGCAAAGTACGCACCTGCAAATTGCCCTGCCGCATAGCGCGAATGGCCTGCCCCGCCGCACGGCTACCCGATACTGTGGTGTAATACGGGATCTTGTTCGTCAAAGCGGTCTGGCGCAGTGAGAAAGAATCCCGGATCGCGGCAGCACCCTTGGCAGTGTTAAAGACAAGGTTAATCTCGCCCGATAGCATTGCGTCAACCGCATGCGGACGCCCTTCCATAACCTTGTTAATATGCGTAGCAGGTACCCCAGCCGCGGTCAGTGCCGCAGTGGTACCGCCGGTCGCAACGATGGTGAAGCCATCGCTAACAAGGTCACGGCAAATTTCGATAAAGGCTGGCTTGTCCTCATCCTTAACCGAGATGAAAACACATCCCGACAAAGGCAGCTCTGTTCCCGCACCAAGTTGGCTCTTGGCAAAGGCGCGGCCAAAATCTGTATCCACGCCCATGACTTCACCAGTTGATTTCATCTCTGGGCCAAGGAACACGTCAACACCGGGGAATCTGGTGAATGGGAATACCGCTTCTTTGACAGCTACATGCTTTAGGTTCAGCTCTTTTAAGTTAAAGCTTGCAAGCTTTTCACCGGCCATTACACGGCTGGCAATCTTCGCCAATGGCACACCTGTTGTTTTGGCAACAAATGGGACGGTACGGCTACCGCGTGGGTTCACTTCCAATAGGTAAATATCGTCGCCCTTAATGGCAAATTGGATATTCATCAGGCCAACAACATTGAGCGCTCTTGCCAATGCTTCGGTCTGTTTGCGCAATTCCACCAGCGTTTCGGCAGATAGGTTTTGTGGCGGCAACGAACAGGCAGAGTCACCGGAATGGATGCCGGCTTCCTCGATATGTTCCATAATTCCGCCGATATAGACGTCTTCGCCATCACATAGCGCGTCAACATCAACCTCGACGGCGTTATTCAAAAACCGGTCAATCAGCACCGGACTATCGCCAGACACCACAACCGCATCGCGCATATAGCGTTCAAGATCGGTTTCGTGATGCACGACTTCCATTGCCCGGCCACCAAGAACATAGGATGGCCGGATAACCACTGGCAGGCCAATGCGGGCAACGATTTCACGTGCCTCTTCAGCAGAATGCGCAATACCGTTCTCTGGCTGTAGCAATCCAAGATCTTGGATTAACTTCTGGAACCGCTCGCGGTCTTCGGCAAGGTCAATCGCATCTGGGCTGGTGCCTAGAATTGGAATGCCGGCATCCTCTAGGGCGGCGGCGATCTTTAGCGGGGTTTGACCACCCAGCTGGACGACGACACCGTGCAAGGTTCCGTTCTGGGATTCGCGCAGAATTACCTCGATCACATCCTCATCGGTGAGGGGCTCGAAATAAAGCCGGTCAGATGTATCGTAATCAGTTGAAACCGTTTCCGGATTACAATTGATCATGATTGTTTCATAGCCAGCCTCGGACAGAGCGTAACAGGCGTGAACACAGCAATAATCAAATTCGATACCCTGACCAATTCGGTTTGGACCACCGCCAAGGATAACAACTTTTTTCCGGTCTGACGGATTGGACTCGCATTCAGCCGCGCCAATGGCGATTGCATTCTCATAGGTCGAATACATATAGGCGGTATCGGATGCAAATTCGGCGGCGCATGTGTCAATCCGCTTGAATACAGGATGCACATTGGCGGCGCGGCGGATGGCTGTAACTTCGCTATTCTTATGTCCGGTCAAAACCGCCAGACGCGCGTCAGAAAAGCCCATAGATTTCAGATAGCCGAGGCTATGCTCATCAGTTGGCAGGCCCTCGGCCTTTAGCTTTGCTTCGGTTTCAATGATATGTGCGATGCGCTCTAGGAACCATTTGTCCCAGCCGGTGATCTTGTAAACATCATCAATAGACATGCCAGAGCGGATAGCCTGGGCAATGCGCAAAATACGGAACGGTACAAGCTCATCAAGCCAGCCGCGCAATGGCTCGTTACCAAGGGCACTATCCTGTTCTGGCATTTCAACATCATCCAGACCATCAAGGCCGGTTTCCATTGAACGCAGGGCTTTTTGGAGGCTTTCCTCAAAGGAACGTCCAACCGCCATAGCCTCACCAACAGACTTCATCGATGTCGACAAATGGGCGTCCGCACCAGAGAATTTCTCAAAGGTGAAACGCGGAATTTTGGTAACGACATAGTCAATTGTTGGCTCAAAACTGGCCGGTGTTACGCCGGTAATGTCATTGGCCAATTCATCCAGCGTATAGCCAACCGCAAGCTTTGCGGCAACCTTGGCAATCGGAAATCCAGTGGCCTTTGACGCCAATGCAGACGAACGGCTAACCCGCGGGTTCATCTCAATCACAATGACTCGGCCTGATTTAGGATCAACAGCGAACTGGACGTTAGAACCGCCCGTATCAACACCAATCTCGCGAAGAACAGCCAGTGAGGCGTTGCGCAGGGCTTGGTATTCTTTATCAGTCAGGGTCAATGCAGGGGCGACAGTTATCGAGTCACCAGTGTGCACGCCCATCGGATCCATATTTTCAATGGCACAAATGATGATGCAATTATCAGCGGTATCGCGGACAACTTCCATCTCAAATTCTTTCCAGCCAAGCAGTGATTCCTCAATCAGGATCTCGCTTACGGGTGAGAGGCGCAGGCCGTTATTGACGATCTCTTCAAATTCGGCGCGGTTATAAGCAATACCGCCACCTTCACCACCAAGGGTAAATGACGGGCGAATAATCGCTGGCAAGCCGACAAAATCGAGCGCTTCCATCGCGTCTTCAAATTTACCAACAGTGCGGGCGCGGGCACATTCAAGGCCAATACGGCCCATCGCGAGGCGAAATAGCTCGCGGTCTTCGGCCATCTCGATTGATTCTTTGCGGGCGCCGATCATCTCGACACCATATTTATCCAGAGTGCCGTCATTATAGAGCGCCAATGCGGTGTTCAGCGCAGTCTGGCCGCCCATTGTCGGCAACAGCACGTCTGGACGTTCTGCTTCAATGATCTTGGCAACGGTTGCCGGCGTGATCGGCTCGATATAAGTCGCATCGGCCATCTGTGGATCGGTCATGATCGTCGCTGGGTTTGAATTCACCAGAATGACGCGGTAGCCATCCGATTTCAGCGCCTTACAGGCCTGAGCGCCGGAATAGTCAAATTCGCATGCCTGACCAATAATAATAGGTCCGGCGCCGATGATGAGAATGGATTTAATATCGTTACGGCGCGGCATCGTTATGATCTCTGCTTCATCAATTGTGTGAAACGTTCAAACAAGTATCTGGAATCATGCGGCCCGGGCGATGATTCTGGATGATATTGAACGCAAAAGGCGGGCTTTGTCTTGTGGCGCAAGCCTTCAACCGACTGGTCAAATAGCGATATGTGCGACACTTCTAAATCATCTGGCAGGCTATCGGGATCAACACAGAACCCGTGATTCTGGCTGGTGATTTCGATCTTGCCAGTGGCAAGGTCTTTCACCGGATGGTTAGCCCCGCGGTGGCCACGATCCATCTTGAAGGTCTTTGCCCCCATCGCCAAGGCCATCAATTGGTGGCCAATACAAATGCCAAAGATCGGCATGTCGGCGTTGATCAAAGTGGCAATCTCGCTGGCGGCATAATTGCCGGTTGCGGCTGGATCACCCGGGCCATTGGCCAAAAACACGCCATCAGGCTGCATCGCTAGAATATCGGCGGCGCTGGTGCTTGCGGGTACAACAGTGACCGCGCACCCTACATCTTGCAGACAGCGCAGGATGTTTTGCTTGCAGCCAAAATCAACGGCGACGACTTTATATAGGGAATCGGTTTTCTGGTGCGCATTGTTTTCATACTGCCAGCTCCCTTCGTCCCATTGATGCTGGGCATCTGTGGTCACGGTTGCGGCCAAATCCATGCCGGCAAGTCCCGGCCATGCTTTTGCCATGGCGATCAGCTTGTCGACATCGATATTGCCGTCTGGGCTGTGACAGATCACACCATGCGGTGCACCGCCATCACGAATGCGGCGGGTGAGGGCTCTGGTATCAATGCCTGCGATGCCGGGCAGATTATGTGTCTGCATCCATTCATCAAGACTTGCATCCGCGCGCCAGCTCGCAGGGTTGGTAATTTCTTGGCGGGTAATCATCCCCAGCGCGGCCGGTGTAACGGTCTCGCCATCCTTGGCGTTGGTACCGACATTGCCGATATGGGGAAAGGTAAAGGTAATGATCTGACCAGCATAGGAAGGATCAGTCATAATTTCCTGATAACCGGTCATAGATGTGTTGAAACACACTTCGCCAACATTTGTAGTGGCGGCACCAAATCCGATTCCGGGAAAGACGGTCCCATCAGAGAGAACCAAAACTGCCGTCGGGTTGTCCCGACTGGCGCGCAATGTGACAAAGCCAGAATGCGATATCTGCCCCATTTGAACCCTTATACCTAGTGCTAGAATTGTAA
>Ga0209654_1001858_pt1 | contig 15692 bp, 5 predicted proteins | sample SaaInl1SG_22_DNA_FD_184646 | JGI IMG/M metagenome (GOLD analysis project Ga0209654, IMG submission 184646) | Marine microbial communities from expanding oxygen minimum zones in the Saanich Inlet - ESP_161SG_22_DNA (SPAdes) (version 2) | ecosystem: Environmental > Aquatic > Marine > Intertidal... | reverse complement strand
CAGAGATTTCACGTTGATTTTCTAAGCCTGCTTGATAAGAAATGTATTCTTTATGTTCAGTACTAGTTGAAGTTGCAGAAACTGAAGTAGTAGTCAATGCAGTAATTTCTGAATCATCTACAAAATTACCAGTTGCATTTTTCAAAGTAAAGAATGTTCTCGCTGCATCAAGTCTAATAACTGGTGAAATATATTCATTCGAAGTTTTAAGAGTAAGCTGACTTTCGAAATCACCAGTACCAGTTTTATTCAATGTGTTTCTTACAATAGCTGGGAAATTAAAATCAACTACTTCATCAGTTGGAATTTCAACAAAGCTTGATGATTTAATTCCAGGAGCTTGATAGTAAATACTATTGAGATCGTATCCATATAAATTAGATGCTACTTTAATATCAATGTTAGAACCAGTTGTTGCTCTAATTTTTTGAATCACATCTGTTCCGTCAAATATGATTGGGCTAATATTAGAGCGGATAGAATCGAATTGAATATTGGCTGTGGCTATAACATTTAATCCACCGCCTCTACCACCCTTAACAGTCTTATGCCAACCACCAGTTTGAGGAGCTGTTGCAATAATTGCTGCGTCTGAATCTGCTTCACTCAAATCAATGAAGTATGAATCTTGTGTTGCATATTTAACTTTATGTGATAGACCTGAACTTGTTGAAGTGAGGTTAGCTAATGTTGTATTATTAATAAGTGAGATTGGAATACCATTGAGTGAATCTGCACCAGCAAATCTTTGCTCAGAATCTGGATTCGAATCAATCACACCATTTGCTTCTACACCAACAATTCTTACGTTGTGTGTATCATTAGGTCCATACATTCCATGGTTTGGATGATGTACTTTAATCCAGTATGAATCATCAAATGTTTCAATTGCTAAACCGGTAGCAGCTTGACCAATTGGTGAAGCATACATATTTGTTTTTTCTTTTAAGGTAATTACAGAATCTGCTGTTGCAAATTTAGCTCTATAAGCCTTAAACATTAAGTCTCTATTTTGATCTGCTGACCATGTAGAATTGTTTTGTGATGTAAAGAATGAACCATAGTATCCACCAACATTTGGTTGCTTATCAATTTTACCACCAGTATTCACATCTTGCTCACCTTGTTTTGCAGTCCATGCAGTCATTGTATCTGATGGGCTGAGAAGTACAATAGCATATTCTGTTTGAGGTTGCAAGTAACATGGAGCATCAAATCTGAAGTTTGTCGCAATAGTTGGTTTTTGTAAATTCTGATTTGATTTTGATACAGTAATAGTTGATGTACCTAGAACATTCGGTCCTGGATATCCATTAACCATATTTCTAATTTGACATGTAATACTGTTCATTTGTGAACGTGTATCAACAAAACCAAGATAAACATCTACTGATGTAATGTATGAACCAGTGTCTCTTGGAACATCAGTGTTAGGATCGAAATTATTTGGATCTGCACCTGCATCAAGCGGTAATGTAAATCCTTGAGCAATTGGATCGAATAATTGTCTACGAGTAGTTGTTCTCGTTACAGCTTGTGTGTCAATCGCTACCTGTCTAGTACCAGCAGGTTCTTGAGATCTAAGGGCAATCAGATCACCAACTTCGAAGTATCCACGAGAAGTGAAGGTTGCAATGGCATTTGTTGTATTTGCGCCATCTGCATCGGTAAGATGTAATCTTCTTGCACCTGTTTTAAATGTATTTGCCGGAATAGTAAATCTTCCGCGCAATTGTCCAGAAGAATTAGTTACAATAGAACCAGCTTCACCATAAACCCAAGTAGATTCATCAGTGTTTGATTGTGAATATTCAGTTTGCTGACAATATTTAGTAACATCTACACCGTCAAACAATACCTTCAATGCGACATCTGCTCTCATACCATCTACAAGAAATTTAACACTAGTAGATCTCATGAAAGCATTATCTAATTCTCTTACTTCACGAGATCTAAATTCTGTAGATGATGTAAATTCACGTTCAAAACTTTCAAAGGTTCTGGTTGTTGTAGTTCCAGCCTGTACAGTATTTGTTGTTCTTAATCTCCAACCTCTACCAGTGGCACCTGCTCTTCTAGCTTCTTGTTGAGCGCGGCCACTTAAGAACCCTGATGTGGTTGTTGAAGTAATTCTTTGACCAGACCAGTTAGTTGAAACACTATTGAATCTTGAACCTGGAATAGGTCTTGTTACAGAGCGAATGTTATCAAATACTTGAGAACTTACACTTTCGATACCACCACCAAATGATGTTCTATCGAGCTGATATCCAACTACTACGTTGGCTGATTCGTCTTTCCAAAAATCCTGATCCGGATCGAGTGAAATATTACCATTAAACACCCATGTTGCATAAGGATTAATTCTTACTGTGGATGATGCAAAGAGTTGCTCAAGCATTTTTTCTTGAGTATAGGATTTGATAATATATCCTGGACCTTGTGTAAGATAATATGAGTCAATGTTTGTACCATCAGTAGAGCGTTGAGTTTCGAAGAATGATTCGACAACTGCTGGTCTCATAGTTCCTGCAGCAGTATCATTCACAGCTTTATAATTTACACTATCAATATCTGCTGGTCCAAATGGAGATTTAAAATCATCTACGATGAAACCTGATTTTACTCTTTCGTCAACATCATCAAGTAGAGCTTGTGATTCAAGAATAGAGAGAGCCAAACCGTTTTCTACATTTTTCAACCTATTGTCAAGGTTTGCAATATCGGTCATAGAATATCTTCTATTCGTATTTCTTTTTACTTCAACTTGTTTTTCTGCATATCTTACTGCAGGCGGTACGGTGATTTCAGCAATTGGCATGCCGTCTTCGAATACAATAGGATCTTTTGGATACAAAGATGATGAACCTGCAATAGTTTTAAATTCACCAATTTCTGTACACACTACAGTAATCTTTTGACCATTGAAGAATTCAATATCACTTGTGAAATTAGATTGAGGTAATACTCTATATCCAGTGTTAAAGAAATTTCTACCAGAGAAAGACAACGGGTTTTTAGTAACATCACCGCTACCAATATTTTGTTTAAATCTAAAATCTACTGCATTTCTTAAGTTAATACCATTGAGAGGTTCGTAACCAATAATTGGTTGTGCTTCACTAAAATATCTTGGATCGACATCAAAGAAACCAGCACCAGCATATGAATCTGCATTATAGAAATAAGAATCAAATGGATCTGCATCAAAATATGAGAAGAATACTAAAATATCACCAGCATCTGGTTTTGCAACATCATCTCTTCTAATGATTGAAGACACACCATAGTAGTCAGTTCTTTGACCATTATCTAGTAAATAATTTCCAGTAACATTCTGTCCAGGAACTTTTGTGTCAACTCCGCCGTAAATAACTTGAGCAGTAAATGCATCTTCTCCGGATGGAACTTTTACTGATAGAACTTCATTGGCAGTAAATGAGGTACCTTTTTGGAATATAACTTCTACTTGCGTTGCTGAACCAGAACCGCTTTTTGTTACATGATATCCTGAAACAGTAGACAGTAAAGTTTCACCTTCTGTCAGAGAATTACTGAGTGCAACAATTGCTTTTGCACCACTTGTTTTGCCAGTAAGAATAGCACCTTGCACAATTGTACCACCACCAGAAATTGTTAAATCAATTCTCGTAAATGCTGCATTAGGAACTGAGGTGCTTGTACCCCAGGTGTTGTTAGTAGTACCTTTAAATATACCATAAACCTTATATGCATCTGGATAATACAGATTTATTTGTCTGTCTTTCGCTGTCCATGAGAAGTTGATTGGATTTGCGGATCTATCAAACGAATCTGTAACGTTTCTGATTTTTAAACATGCAAATTTTAGATTTTTTGTAATCTCTGTAGCATCATCGACAAGTGCTTGTTTATAAGCACCATTTCTACCAAAATCTTTACTCCATACATCATCATTTTGTGCTGGAGCAATTGATAATCCTCCAGTCGCAGAAGTTACGGTAGGTGGATTTCTGTAAAGTAATGCAAAATCATTATCGAATGGTTGAATATCTTCACGCATTCCCTTGACTTCTTGACCAGTATCATATACAAGAGGTGAACCTACATTTTTGAGAGTTGTAGGATAATCAGCGACTCTTGCTTGGAATGGTACAACGGGTGATTGATTATTAGGAGCTGTCATACCTTCAATATAATATACTTGCTCAAAATTAAATTGATATTCAGAATCAACAGTTGCAGTTCTAGAACCAGGTGATGCAATATTCAAATCATTTGTAATGATACCGCCGCGGCCAAAATTTCCTGTTGAGTTAACTACAAGAACACCTTTTTTCTTTTTCAATTGATCGACGATACCTGAACCTGTTCCAGGCACTGTTTTGGTAGACCAATCAGAGTCAGCAGGTGTTGTATTTCCTGGTCCTCTCAAAGTGCCTGAGCCAAGATTTACAATATAACCTTTTGCTCTAGTAGTTTTAATTTCTTGACCTTCAATATAAGATGGAGCACCAACACCATAATCAGTACTATTATCTGTATACTTGATTTTGATATGCTTGAACATCTTAATATCATGCAAATAAAGATTGCCAGCGTTAGAACCGGTTTCTTGGAATGCATATGGTCTTGCATAACCAATTGCATGTCTATCAGAATCTAGTAGTACTAATCTATTTGCATATACTCCAGGACCGTTGGCATCTGAGTCAGCCATACCAGGAAGTGTGCCGGAGTTAACGTTCGAAACTTGTACATATGGTGTACCTGTTGAACTTACTTTGTAGTTACTAATTCTCGTTGTTTCCAATTGACGTGAAATTGGTACGTGAGTATCTGATAGAGTCTCAACTCTATAACCATTAACATATGCTAAACCAGGTGAAAAAGATAAATCAAATTTTTCAGAATCATCTAATGAATCCAAGATTCTTGGTGTAAATGGTTTTACTGTATAACTACCTGATTCTTCACGTGTTCTTCTTGCAAGCTGATCTGAAACCTGTGCAAAGATTGGGCCAAATTGTGATTCTGCAGAAGTTTGGAATCTTGAATTAGGAAATGATTTTCCCTGAATAACACCATCAATTACAGTAACAAGTTTGTAGAAATTAGGATCTGAACCTTGTTCCAATGAAGATTTGAAGACTACTGATAAGTCATTCTGTAATCTATCCGCGCCTGGCGCACCTTCATTGGTAGAACCTCTAGCATTGTCAAAGAGTGTTGGATCATCATTTGCATTTACTGTTTTTGAAGTAACGGTAAAACCAATTTGTCCAGTAGGTTTTTGTGTAGTGTTTGATACAATAACATTCTGTGCTTGAATTCTTGAGAAAAATCCATCAATATAGTAAGTACCGGTTTGAACCAAAGCAATAGTTGCTGGTGTTACATTGCTGAAGATGTTTACATATGTGACGTCACCATCTGGGTCATCACTTGCCTGAGCATATAAGTATCCTACATCAGAATCAGTAAAAGTATTTGCCGTAAGATATGTAAAGTACAATCTACCAGTTGTGTTGAGACTTGTTTGACCAACAATATCTTCTGACAAAACTTTTGCTCTTACAGTATTTGCAGCATTAGAAATAATTTTACCTTTAAAGTTTCCAATGTTTCCTTCAATTGCTCCGACTTGAGCATTGATGAGTGGGAAATCTGCATCTCCCGTACCTGAAAGTAAGTTAAGAGTAAAGACATCCGTCTTTAATTGAACTTCGGCTTCTTTGATTCTTTGACCATCTGAATAATTTGCATCTGCAAATGTAGTGATCTGATTTTGCAATATAGTTTGTAGCTGAGTTAATTCTCTAGCTTGTACTGCAAAACCTGGACGAAAGAGAACCCTAAGGTAATCTTTTGTTTCCGAATAATCATCGAAGTATGGTGATACGTTTAAATTAATGGCCATTTTTATTTTTCACTTTTACTATTTATTATAATTTTAAAATAATATTAAGGGATTCGATCTGATCAGCACTTCTTTTAATAGATTCAGTGAGATAGTCGACTGTGATAAAGGTTCCGCTGTTAAGCTTTATTTCTCTACCATACTTCTTTGTAATCCCGTTGCTGTGTGTTGATGAAACAATTGAATCACTATCAGCAAATACATTTTCTAATTTACCTACGTTAATATAGAATAATTCTCTACCAACTGAGGCAATAACTTTACCTGCAAAATCTGAATCTCCAGATTTGTAAAATACTTCATCTTCTTGGAAAAGGGCTGGTATATCAGTAAGAATTTTTTCAGCTACTGTATAATAATCTTTCGTTGCAATTAAATCTGTGTTCGCATCAATTGGATTTTTGAGTACACCCAAGACTGAAAAATCATTAGTTGCTAATTTAGCAAATCCAGTATCATCCGCTGGAACTGAACGTGAAGTAAGCATAAGATTTGCTGCATTCAATTCATTGCCGGCATCTGTACCATGGCCAAGACCAGGAGAAATATCTAATTTGAAAATATCTAGTTTTGTGTTATCTTCAGAATCTACTGCAAATGGAATAGCATCATAACCTTCACCAAATTGTGTGACTACAAATTTCCATAATCTATCACTATCGTTATTTCGTGTTGCTGTTGCTTGAAAATATTTAGAAGGTGTAGAACCGGTACCGTCTAATCCACGAATTTTAATAGTTGTTTTTGTGGATTTATTAATCACATCTGAATCACCTGCACGTGGATTTACACGAATGTTGTAAACACCACCTTCGACAGCATTATTTTGAACTTGATACTGAGAATATCTTGGAACAGAAGTTGATAGCGTTTCAGCTTCTGTTTTTGTAACTTTTTCTGGTACAGGCATATATAGAGAGTTTTGAAAGAGCAAAGCTTCTGAGTTTGTAACAGTGTACATGAACTGCCAAATATATTCGTCTGCAGTTCTAAATGGTTGTGAACCTGTACCTGTAGGCGCTACAGTTGAGATAGTTCTAGTCGGTGAGAAAAGGCATTTATAGACATTTTGTCTTGCTACGCCTTGAATGATTTCTGTAGTAAGAACATAATAGTCACTATCATTACTAATACCATTATACCAACCAACGTATTGTGCGTTTCTTACCCAGTTCTTTCTATCAATGACTCGTGAAACACCACCAGGTAAAACCCTATGCATAGTCACAATATTTTTATATAAGACGGTGAGATCTGAATCTAATGTACTTTCGGATAAATCACTATCTGCGAAAGGATAATCTTCACTATCAGTGTATGCAATGTAAATATAATATGTGTCGTCTTTTTCAGTGTTTCTAATATCATTACGCGCAGATTCCGCCAATAAATTTTTAATGTTATTTGTTAACTTTCCTACGGACATTAGTATTTTCTCTTTAGGTCTAGGAAGTCAATAACTTCCGAATCTCTATCAATATATTGAATTGTATTATTTATCTCATTCAAGTAATGTTGTCTTACAACGATAGTAGATTCTCTATCAGAATCACCATACTTACCATACGCTGCAGCTGTTCTTGGTGATTTTTCATATGCTCTATCAAGTATTATATCTAATTTTGTTCGTAAACGATATTTTGAATCTCCAATATTCAGATCTGAATCAGAGTCTGTAGTATCCTTTATGGTAGAAATATTAAGTCTATCAGAAAGTCTACCTGGAATCACATAACCATTAGTAATATCTGAATCGCGATTTGCAGTGAAATTATTATATTTCATTTCATATGCTTCAAAGTCTGTGTATGTAATGTTTCCAACCACATATGTAAGACTTCCATTCAATTTCATAGCTGAATTTAAATCTTTTTGTTTATCAATCAACACATCCATTCTACGAATAGCTGGAAATTTAAAGATTAAATCACTATCACCTCTGCTATCATAGAATCGTGTATAATCAATTGACTTCATACCGGTATCTTCTGCATCAAATCTTGCAAAAATATCACTTGGAATTTCTGAATCATAAGCTCTATATTGCAAGAAGTCATCAAAGAATACTTGTGCAATTCCAATTTCTTGCGAATTACCATCTATTCTACTAATCACACCGTAGTTTGGTTTATAGTATAGACTAGCATTTTTAATACCGCGTTTAAGTGGTTGATGAACAATGGTTTCACTATCGATATTTCCAACATAATAATCGAAATTCAAAACAGCAATAGATGATGTGTCTGGTTTTGGTCTAGTATAATCGATTTTTGAATCTGAATCATATCGAACTACATTTGATATATGAACACCTGCAATTAAACCTTTGAATCCATGTCCAAATGTAATACTATTTTGTGTACTTGACCCGCTAAACCCAGTTCCACCAGTGTACACTTCACCATCAATAAGATAATAATCGGTACCATCAGATCTTCTAACATAAGCAATGTGATGCCAATTTCCATTTGATATATCACTATCGAAATCAGAAAGCTTTAATGTATAATCATATGATGACTCATCACTATCTGTAATTCCAAGAATCCAACTTTCTGTTGTAGTATCACTATCTGGGCGTATGAATAGCTCAAGAGTAAATTCACTATCAACACCATTCCAGTCAGGAATTAAAACTCTGAAATGATCTGAATCTGAAAGTCTTACACTTTGAGATATGTAACCGGCATTTTCAGTAGTAATTTTTGCAGTTGAAGATGATTTAGTTACTTTAATTTTTCTATGTTCTGGAATATCACTATCAAATTGCTGTGTTGTTTGTGCATTAGTATACTGATAGAATGGTATTACTCTTGTGCTCGGTTCAGTTACGCCGTTAATTGTTCTAAACAAATGACCATATGTTCTTGTAGCAGTGGTATCACCAGCGGCAACAAGATTTGCTTTTTCAATATAATCCTTTTCACTATCGAAACCAACCCAAGTGTTGTGTACTAAACCAACAGGCTCATAATCAAAATATGAATTTCCTCTTTGTGAGCGTGTAGAATCTTTTGCAACTTGCTGAGTGTAATCTGCGGTGAGATAAACTCCAGAAGCATTATTAGTGTAAGATACTATATTATATGGGTTTGATTCAAATACAGAAGTGTCAGAGAATACAGCGATACCATTTCTTTCAGCATCATCATAATAATCATCTTCATCAGAAAAAGTCATTCTTCCTTTTTCATATTCAATAGCTGATATTGGTTGGTAAGTAGTTGATGTTTGAACATCATAAGTGGAGTTAACGTTCAATTCACCAAATAAGTATAAACCTGCTGGATGTAAAATTTCTTTTACTTTGCCACGCCATGTATCCATTGGAGTATTTGTTTGTAGAATATATGCGTACTCTGAAATAGTAAAGTTATCTCTTAAAACACCACCAGAAACTGAACTCAAGAAACCAGATTCATCCACAAATTGTTTTTCTGTCAAGGCTGCTACCGTCATATTGACTTTTACAGATGGTTTGGCATAGCTAGTAATTACATTAGAAATTGGAAAAGTTTCTGGTGTCAAGATCGTACCAGTTTGAGGATTAATTCTTGCTAGTCTTAAGAGACCATAATCACGGGAAGCAAATGCATCAATCGATTCTATTGTTGGAAATTGCATTTCAGAATCAAGACTAGAAACAACACCAGCTCGTGGGATAATCGTTAAATTTCGGTTATCAGAAGATTTTGATATAACAATACCGCCACGGTTTGTACCAGTCCATTGTCCAACACTTCTGTATAATCCTTCAGAATCTGCTTCAATAATACTGAGTGTTTTTTCTGTAGTATATACTAACTCTGCAATTTTATATTGCTGAACAGAAATAATACTTCCAGTACCATCACGAGTTATAACACTCGAGCTTGCTTTCAATCGATTATTATTCTTAACCTTATTCCAATGATAGTCATCTAATCTATAAAATTCTGAATCTTCAATATACACTGGAAATTTACGAACTTTGTGGCCTTCACTATCGCCTGTTGCATAAGTATATGTCACATTGCGTAAATTAAATTCTGAATCTAAAATCCACTTATCAATAATATCTGAATCTTTATCACTATCCGTAATTACAACTGTTCTAAAATTGAAAACAAAATTTTCTGAATCATAAGATATTGGGAATTTAAAATATGCTATACCACGAGAATCACCACCTGCGTAAAATGTTGTCCATTGAAAACCATCGCTGTCTGCCTCTAATAGTTTTTCACTATCATTTGTTATAGAATCTGAAAATGCCCATGGTCCATTTTCTGAAATTTTAGTATACTGAGTTTCATTTTCTCTTAACTCATCAGCATTATAACCTCTAAAGAAGTTTACAACTAATACTTCGCTATCATCTTTAAAAGATCTGTTTTCTTCTTCAGCATCAAAATATTGAAATTCAACGTGTGAACCAAGTGGAATATCTTCTTCTACATTGGAAATTCCAATAGTGAAAGGTTCATCTACTACAACTGCACCATTTCTATCAGAATCAAAAAATCCAGTATCACGAACTGAGATACTCGTGATTCGTCCGACATTAGACGACCAACCATCAATTTCTGCGCCTTCACCATTAACTGTTCTAATGAATGGTTTAGGAATGCTTGTATATACACCACCTTGAATTATGGGTATTGCAACTGGCTGGAAGTCATCTGATAAATATCCTTCATGATTTTTACCAGTTCTTAATCTTGTTCCATCAATTTCTGTAATTGAACCATCTGCATCTACTGCAGTAACTGATGCAATTGCACCAGTACCATCTTGAGAATTTACATTAATAAATTCAATGGTGTCACCAACAGCATAATTTAATCCGCGTTCTCTCACCTGAACTTTTTGAATTGGACCAGATCCAATTTGGTCAACACTTACTTTTACTTTTGAATAATTATCCCTGATGGTGAATGTATCACCAATTCTATGGCCGGAGCCTTCAGAATCTATAGCAACACTATTAACGTGGCTGATGACTTTGATTCTTACTTCTTTTTGTAAATCAAGAGCATCTCTTAAATTGTATTCATCACCAAAGCTTAACTTTGTATCTAATCCTGGAACGGCTGTGAGTATAAGATTTAGAATTATTTGATTTTCGTTACCAACACCATCATATGTGGCATCAATAACTGTGAGAATTTCTGTGTTTTCACTATCTGATATATCTGAATCTAAACTTGTATCCAGAGAAATTGTGGCAAGCTCAAAATTAAAGTCTACTAAATCATCTTCATTCGCGACAACCGCAGCTTTCATTTGAGAAAATTGTACATAAAGACCTTCTGACGCCTCAATAATTCTTGTTCTTGGTTCGAGAACTTCAATCTCTTCACCATATAAAAGCCTGAACAAAAGTTGAAAAGATTTTGGTGTACCTTTAGATAGATATAAATCTCTTACTTTGTTTAAAAGAAATGCATCTGTTACAGCATTACCAGAAATATTAACTGGAATTAGTTCTTTGGCAAAATAATCTAAGAATGTTTGTATTGAATCATAAAGGTTTCTATTTTCCTGTGCATTAGCAATGAGAGCACCAGCATTTGGATTATCACGAAACAAATCCTTGACGCCAGTAGATTCACTATCAGACGTTTTTTCTAAATATTCGTAATAAGCCTCAATAAAATATTGAAATTGAGGGTGATCTGCTTTCACAAATTCTGGAATTTGTGATTTGACCACTGGGACAATATTTTTACCCATTATTTTCCTCTACTGACATTAAATGAGTTCAAAGATATCAGATCATTTTTATCAATTGCACGTGCACTTGAATCACCTACTGATATCTGTAAAATTGAATTTCCGCTAGCATTAATATCAAAAGATTCAGGGTAAGCGATGAAACCAATATCACCGTCTGCTGGGTCAAAATCACTAATTGCAACATCACCGGTTGCGTAGTCAATTGTTCCTGCTTCTGGATTTACAATAGTTACTTCGCCTTGTATCACATCTACAAGTTGCATGTTTCCTCTACCATCATCTCTAAATTTAGAAAATGTTTGTCTACCTACTCTTTGAAATTCAGTAGATTCACAAACTGCTCCAAAAGATGCTTCACCAGCATAAATAACTTCATGTAATCTATTACCAAATGTGAACGATGGTTTATCTAATACTTGATTAAGAGCATTTACATCTATTCTTAGATTTGTTCTGGTGTTGGCAGAAACAATTGCTTGATCGAGATTAATAATTTCCTGAGAAATTTTAGAAACTCTAAAACTCTCTAAGAAATCGCCAACATATGTAGTGTTCAATGTATTGAAAAGAGCAATTGCTCTTGCGACTAAAACTTCAGGAGTTGTTGTGAGCTTTGCTGGATCGTATTGAATGATAGTTTTTACAATCACCTTAATAATATCCGGATCAGTAATCTCTGGTGTAATAGTAACCAAATTGAATTTAGTTAAAATATCACGTGAGATAGCAAGTTTTTCTTGTGGTGTAAGCTTATCTCTGTTTTTAGGTTTAATTGAGAAAAAGACTTTACCAGGTTTTCCAACTTCTTCACCGCCATATGCATGCACAGCCTGGATATCCGCAAAGTTTCTTTTGAGAATAGCTTCGTAATCTTTTGCTGTTACGGCTCTATATTGTGTTTGAAAATAATTTGGTGCATTGTCTTTAATTTCATTAATGGTTTCAATATTGGCACCACCATTTGATGTCACCGTAGCAGAAATAGTGATATCACCTCTGCCTGTAATATTTGGTGTGAATGTTTGGACACCATTCGCTTCTGGTCCACTTGTTACAAGATAAGTTGCAAGGATTTCATCACCTGCACTAGGCTTTTTACCAATTACACCGTTACCAAACTTTAAGTAATATGTGAGTTCACGAGATTCATCGACAAAATATACACCGCTATCTTTGGTAACATCATTAATTCCTTGCGTTTCTTCGCTCACTAATTGATATTTCAAACCGTTAACAGTAACAACGAGTGTAGATGTATCGATATTTTGATTTAGTAATTCATATCTTTGAAAATCATTGGCGGCCTGTGAAACAATAAATCTTTGCGTTACTTCAGTACCTTCATAAACATCAATTTCTAATGTTTTAGTAGTTCCAACTGGATCGATATTATCATATTGAATTGTATAATCTTCGATTGTGTAGAAATTAAATGATAAATTTCCTGATGCAGAAGAAAATAAAGAACCTGCTGGTAATGTATAGAAGTTACTGCCAGACAATTTTGGAATAGATAAAGTTAACTTTGCTTTTGAAGCTCTTGCACTTCGCGGTGTATAATTCAATGCCTGTGCAATTGAAACCACATTCTTTCTTAATAAAGCACTATCTAAAAACATTTCATTTACTAGAAAGTTTGCAGACAATGCATTATAGTGTGTATTATAAGCAAGAATATCTACGAGTAGATTTAATGATGAACCTTCAAAGTTATAGTCTTGAAATTCAGAACGACTTTGAAAATGTCTTATGATATCTTTTTTGATATCATTAAAATCTAAGTTGGCTATTACAGGTCTTGTATCAGATGCCATTTTTTATTACCTTAATCTCTCTAAAACTAGGGATGTTGAATCTTCTTTTTCTACATCTTTTAAATCATACTGAATTTCAATGTGATAAGAATTTTGTTCAATTAAATCCCTAATTACAACGGCTTTCACTTGAACTCGGGGTTCATAATTAGCGAGACACGTGTAAATAACTTGGCGCATATCTGCAATGGTAATTGCATCAGCAGGTTCAAACAATAATCCAGAAATATTCGAACCAAAATTTGGTTGAAATGGTCTTTCATAAAAATTTGTGAGAATGATATTCTTAACAGATTGATTTATAGCAGCAGCATCGGTTTTTGTACCAATGTCATTAGTCAACGGATTACGCGTCAGACTTAAATCAAAGTCTTTGTAAACGTTTTTTCTTTGAAAATTAGGTTGCACCGCCATAAGTTATTTATTATGGAGATATGAGTTTTATGGGTGATAGAAGATATGTCTATCAATTACAACCTTTTTACGCATTTTATCTGCCCAATAAGGTGTCACATAATCTGCATGATAAAATAAAGCACCATCTGTTAAATCTATGAGCTCATCATTGTTTTTTAATTTATCTACTAGTTGAAATATTTCCCAAAACTTCTTTTCATTTGCAATTTTATCTTTAACACCATCACAATACCAAGAAAATTGGCATCTGTTTTTATATGGATACCACAATTCAGGATTTACAACGCTTTGATAATGCGGTCCTTCATATACAACCTCACAAATAGTATTTGGAAAATCTTCTGAGTTAACACGGTTCATAGTAACGTTCATTACTGCAACTTTACCGGCAGTAGATTCATTACGTGATTCAAAATAAATGTTTTGAGCCATACAAAATTTTTGTGGATCAATATTTTCTATTGTTTCTAAATCGGATATACCGGAAAGAGAAACAAGTACTGCCATGATGGTATCTAATAGTTTCATATGTAATTTATACTTCAAAAGGCTAGCTTTTTAAGGATTAAATAAATAGACTACAAAAAACTGGTGCATAATGGCAATTAACGATTCAGAAATATTACGATCTTCCACGCTTGACTTAACTTCATTACGAACTAAAAATGCTCGTATTGAACGCTTATACGATTCACGTAATATTACTCCAAGAGATACAAAAAGATTAAATGCGGACCTGAAAAAGTATATTGAATATCTTGCTGACAACTTTGACAGTGAGGATACACTTAGACAGTTTGATAGTGACCAATATGGTATTCCAAGCAATTGGGACAGAAATAATAATCTCTATGCTGGTGTAGATGATGGCACTGGTTGGGCGCCGCTCAGAGCGCGCCTTGATGGTAATGATAATTCATTTACGGATGGTGGTGGAAATACATATCCAGGTGCTCCACAAATTATCTTGACAGCAGATTCAGAAAATAAACTGATCTATCATAGTTTTACAACTCTTCTCAAAGCTCATTTCGTAGATTATCTTAAAAACGATAGAACTGAAAAGAATAGAATTGAAAGAGAATTGCAATATCTGTCAGCTGATAGCGATCAATTTCCAAAGCTTTCCAAGAAAATTACAACTGCATATGAAGATGATCCGGCTGGACTGACAGATCTTCTTCAGTTGATGACAAGTTTCTTACGAACAAACACAAATGTAAATCCAGAATTTTCATTCAACCAAACAGCACCGCTTGAATTTGATTTAACTCCACCTTTCACTGCGGACTCTGATCCGGATGGTTTTTTAAGGGGTCAAAGATGGTATATAAGAAGAAAACTTGGTCAAGTAGTTGTTGATGCACTTCAGTTTGATTCTGAATTTGGTGGTGGTAATAACAGAAGATACGGTAAGAACGAACTTCTGAATAGACTGAATTTATCATTAGGACTTCATAATCGTAGAAATTTCTCTTCTCAACTACTTCTTTTGGGTGCAAATTTCTTTAACGCCTTTGATTTTCAATGGACCGCGCGCGATTCAGATGGTGTAGGTAACCTCACAGATTCAGATTCTCGTGGTTACTCACTTGGAATCAATAATGATATTGCTCGAGTTGCAGGTGATAGATTTGCTGTGGCTGATTTCCTAGATGATTCAGAAACGATTCTTTCATATATAAAACGTATTGAACTCTTTGGTAATTTCTGGTCACGTAGACTTGGTGCTGTAGACTCAGAAACAGTACAAAAAATTCACGATTCTGAATATATGAATAAGAGAAGTCCAGCTGGTCGACTCACAAACTATTACAACTACCACCCAAGCTTTAAAGCCAGAT
>Ga0209654_1001845_pt1 | contig 15749 bp, 17 predicted proteins | sample SaaInl1SG_22_DNA_FD_184646 | JGI IMG/M metagenome (GOLD analysis project Ga0209654, IMG submission 184646) | Marine microbial communities from expanding oxygen minimum zones in the Saanich Inlet - ESP_161SG_22_DNA (SPAdes) (version 2) | ecosystem: Environmental > Aquatic > Marine > Intertidal... | reverse complement strand
TTTAATATTGGAACAGACGGTTTCCACACTCCAAAGAAGCTTATTGAGTTATCTAAGAGATACTTTGAGGAACTAGGGTATAGTTTGGGTATTGACGAGCCTTATAGTGGAACTATAGTTCCAATGGAATACTATAAAAAAGATGAAAGGGTACAGTCTATAATGTTAGAGGTAAACAGGAGGCTATACCTATCAGGAACAGAAAAGTCAGATGGTTATGAAAAAATTAAAGAAGTAGTTCATGGGTACTTAAAATTATTAAAGAAAACTAAAAAGGTGTAGACACTCTATCCCATTAATTTTGGGTGATTAATTTGAAATGTTACCAGCCCTTATTACTTAGGTAAAAGAGTTAAAAACCCCTATATTAGCTGTACTTAGTAAACAACTCTGGAATGAACAAATTAAAGGTTTAAGTATATGTTCAGTAAATCTGAAAAAGAAACCAATTACATCTTATTTATCTGGAAAAGAATTGTTAAAGTTTAAATAGTTTACAAGGTAAAAATCGACACCAAGCAGCTTTAAATCGTAAGCAAAAAGTCTATTGATTTAGATAAAAATTAAGAAATATATCCAAATTTGTATATTTGAAAAATAAATGACGTTAATCCAAGCGATTGGAATTTAATTTCAGAATTATATGAAAATAGAAATTATTTTATTACTTGTTATAGGCTTAATCTTTTTTATAGATACTCTAATGAGGGGAATTAAAAAGAAAACTTCTTCATCTGAAGTTGATATTAAAAAAGAAAATTTCCAAGATTTTAAATACACAGATAATACCCCCTCCAAAAAAAAATGGAATAATATAGAGGTATTAAAATATATTTTTGATAGAAAGAAAAACATTTATTAAATAATTTAAATTATAACAATAGAAAAAATAAAACTATGAGTGATTTTTTTAATGTAGAGACAGCTGAAAACTATGAACAGAAAAGTTTATGCGTCTTACTTCTAGATGTTTCATACTCGATGAGTGGAAAAAAGCTAAAAAGCCTTCAACAAGGTATTGAAACTTTTCATAAAGAGATATCTGAAGACCCAACAACACAGAATAGACTAGAAATTGCAATAATTACTTATGGTAGCGAGGTTACTATTTTGCAACAACCTGCTTTAGTTGATAATTTTGAGATGCCTAGATTAGTCTCAGTAGGCTCGACTTCTATGGGCAAAGCGATTGATGAAGCTATTGAACTAGTTGAGGCTAGAAAAAGTTGGTATAAATTAACAGGTCAACCATACTATAGACCTTGGATAATTAACATGACTGATGGAGAACCAACAGATATTCCAAATATTGATGACAAGGGAAATGAAATCAAAAAACATGTTAACGATAAAAATTTCTTCTTTTTTAATGTTGGTGTTAGTGGTGCAAGTATGAGAGTTTTAGAAAAACTATCTTCAAGTCAGATGCCTCCAGCAAAACTTGAAGGATTAAAATTCGCTGAATTTTTTCAATGGTTATCGGCAAGTATCCAAATTGTTGCAGCCTCTAGTGATGCACAAACTGACTCTGTAGATTTACCATCGCCTTCTAATTGGATGGAAGGATTTAAAATCAACTAACAAATATCACAATGACTAAATATACTTTTGTATCTCTTGTGTTTATTCTTCTTTTTAATCAAGTAATTAATTCTACTAGTAAAAATGATACAACTCAACTTGACAAAAAAATATTTAAAGATTCTATCCAAGATGAAATTAAAACCGACCATGGAACGAGTTTTTTCTTATTTATTTCAAAAAAATCAGATAGTATAAATACTATATATCTTTATAAAAAAGATACTTCAAACATAGTATATGATAAAAAAATAGAAGTTTCTTTAAACCTAGATTCTATATCTAAACTTTGGAATAGTGGATTATACGATAGCTTAAAAATTATTTTATCGAATTCTATTGAAAAAAAATTTAGATACAATTCATTTTCTTTAAATGAGAATAAACGATTTAATCTAGATAGTATTTCAAAAAAACAAACACCAAATATTCAGAGAAAACATAATAATAAAGAAGAAGAAAAATATACTGAAGTTTGGATTTATATAGTTTTTGCATTTGGTCTTATCTTTTTTATTGTTGGAAGAAAAATTATTCTTTTAAATAAAGAAAAAAAAGTGTTAGAAAATGATGTTATTAATCTAAAAATTAAAAACAAAAAACTCCACCTTGAAATAAATAGTCTTAAAGAAAAAAATAAAACACAAAAATCTATTAATCAAACAAATACCAACGATGTTAAAAGTAAAATAATAAAAAAAATCACCATTAAAAATAAACTAAATAATGAAGAATTAAAGAGGCTAACAAAAAATCAAGAGCATAGATGGGTAACTATTTCACACTCTGCTATTGGAAAAAGTCATTCACAAGCAAATCCCCCAATTCCATGTCAAGACAACAGTTATTTTGAATCACTTGATGAGAAATGGCAATTAGCTATAGTCTGTGACGGAGCTGGATCTGCTAAAATGTCTCATATTGGTTCTAAACAAATTTCAAATAATATTCTCCCATTTAATATTAAAAGAAAAATAAAAAACAAAGAATGGTATAACAAAGGTAAGTTGCCATCAAAAAAAGAATGGAAAAATACTGGAGTTTCTATATTAAGAGAGACAAAAGAAAATCTAGAGTCATGGGTATTAAGAGATAATAAAAAAAACGCTACTAATTATGCATTAAGTGATTACGCCTCTACAGTGATGATTGCAATTTATAATTCGGAAGGCGTATTAATTACAAATATAGGTGACGGACGTGGAGGTTATCTAAATACATCAGGAGCTTTAAACCCCCTATTTATTCCATTTGGAAGTGAAGAATCAAATGGCACTATTTTCTTAACCTCCCCTATTTGGGAGAAACCAATTAAGTACATCCAAACTAATGTAATAAATGAAAATATTTTAGCAGTTTTTCTTCTTTCTGATGGAATGGAAAAAATAACATTTGAATGTTCCAACTTAACAGATAATGTATTTACAGATGCAAATATTCCATATAAGAAGTTTTTCTACCCTATATTCTCAAAAATTAAATCTTTAAATAATGAAGGAGAAGAAAAATTAAAAAATGAATGGAAATTATTTATAGAATCAGGAAATAATGCAATAAAAAATGAAAGTGATGATAAGACATTATTAATCTCTTTTTTAAAATAAAATTTAAAAATGTATACAACACTATCTAACAAAAAAATATCACTTGGAAAAAAAATTGCCAAAGGAGGAGAAGGAGAAGTTTTTGAGGTTTTAGGTAACAGTGACAACTGTATTAAAATATATCACAAGCATTTAAGAAGTAAGGAAAAAGAGGAAAAAATTAAATATATGGTTGAGAACCCTCCCTCTGACCTTCAAGGAATCAATTATAAAATTTGCTGGGCGAAAGATGTAATTTACAAAGAAGAAGAGTTTGTTGGATTTGTGATGCCTAAAGCTTTTGATGATAGCTTATTACCCTATCATTTATGTCAACCAGTAATTCCAAAAAAACTAGATAAAAATTGGCATAATACATTTGATAGAGAAACATTTAAAGGAAAAACCTCTCGTCTTAAATTGAGTGTAAATATAGTTGCGGCAGTAAATAGAATTCACAATACCAAAAAATACGTTATTGTAGACTTAAAACCACAAAATCTACTAGTAACTGCTTTAGGAAAAGTATCAATTATTGACATGGATTCTGTGCAAATTATTGAAAATAAAAAGGTTTTATTTAAAGCACCTGTATCTACACCAGAATATACACCTCCAGAGGCTGTCGATATTATAAAAAGCAAAATGCCAATTGAAAAAGATTGGGATACTTTTTCATTGGGAGTATTGGTTTATGAAATATTATGTGGTATTCACCCCTATGTAGGTTCAGCAAAACCTCCTCATGATAATTTAAATACAATACAAGAAAAAATTAAAGAAAATTTAACTCATGTAACAAAAGGAGAAACTATATTCTCAGTACTGCCTCCTCTTCATAAATTCTTTAATGAATACAGTATTGATTTAAAAAGTATTTTTAAAAGAATTTTTTGTCCTTATAAAGTTGGAATTACGATTCGTCCAAGCTTAGAGGAATTTGGAAAAACATTATTTAATAATATATTTCTCCTAGAAGAAGAAGCTAAAAAAGAAAAAGAAAATTTACTTGAAAAACAAAAAGTTAAGAAAAAACTTGAAGATCAAGAAGCTATCAGGAATTACAAAAAAATTACCTCAGAATTAGAGAGTTTTAAAATTGAGAACGAAAATCTAAAAGAAAAATTAAAAGAAAAAGAGAGTAACTCAAATAGTACTTTGGTTCCTATATTAGTTATATTACTTTTAATTTTTATGATTTTATTTATATATAATTATACAGCTAACAATAAAAAAAATAATGAAAATAATTTTCAGCAAGAACAATATGAAGATGATGTTTTTATTTCAAAATATAATTCACTTAATTTAGAGAACGAATCCGATAAAAATATTTATGTAGCAATTGGATATGTTGATTGCGATTTAGAATATCATTATTCAAACAAAAAATCTATTGGATGGTATTATATTGAGTCAGGGAAAGAATTATCTCTTGATTTAATTTCTTTACTTGGGGATGAGAAATACTTTAAATGCGGAAAAATATGGATGTATGCCGAAAATAACGATCAGTCTTTTGTCTGGTCAGGTAAAAATAATAATAACCATTTTATATTTCATGATTCTGACCAATTTAATTATACTGAATGGATTTCACCAGCTAACCGAACAGAAGATATTAGAAAGGAAATTTTCTTTGAAGTTAGTCTAACAAAAGGTGTTACACGCCAAATATTTTCACTGTAAATAAATGTTTTATATAAAACGAAACACCAAAGAATATGGACCTTTCACTGCTAGTGAGGTAAAAGCAGATTGTAATTCAGGTAATATTATTTTAAGTGACTTGATACGTCATGAAAACACTCATAAATACATATCTATAAATGAATTCTTAAAATTAAATAATATTCAAATTCAACAAAAAAAAGAACGGATTGGTGAAGTGTTTTTAAATATTTTAAAACTGCAATTAGTATTTATAAATCCTTTTAAATATTTAAATTCAAGCATTAGAGAAAACTTAATTATATATATATTATTAGCAATTGTTTTAATTCCTATTTTGGCATTATACACTTCAGAAATTCCTTTACTATCTTATACTATATACGGAATCTATTTTGCGTCTATCTGGGGGTTAATTCTCTATAAAATTTTAGCAACAAAACAAACAGATTTAAAATTAATTTTCACAATTAGTATAACAACAATATTAACTTCTATCTTTTCTATAGAACTTTTTCATCAAACATCAATTTGGCTTTTATTAGAGAAGTTTATTTATTCAAATAATATAATTTCAAAATTTTTAGCTATGCTATTTGGAGTTGCTATTTTAGAGGAGTTACTTAAGCAAGTGTTTGTGTATGTTACAATAATTAGGGATAAAAAAGTAATTCTTCCAAGAACAGCAATTTTGTATGGAATGATTGCAGGTATCTCTTTTGGAATTTTTGAAGGCATTGAGTATCAAATGATTTTAAATAAATCCTTCAGTATTGATGTTAACTATTTCACAAATATCATACGTATCACCTCTTTACCGTTTTTCCATGCTATATGGGCTGGTATAGGGGCGTATTTTATTTCCCTAAGTTTTATAGAGGTAAAATACAAATATTCATTCAGAATAATGGGTCTACTTATCCCTGTGTTGCTACACTCTTTATATAATACTTTTGGGTTAAATGTTTTTGGAATATCAATAATTATTTTCAGCTCAATATTACTTACCATTTATTTAACTAAAAGTGATAAGATAGGAAAACAACTAAATAAATTATAATGGAAAAATTTTATATCATGGTAAATGGTGAACAAGAAGGACCTTTTACTGCAAAAGAAATTATTAATAAAGGATTCTCGAAGGAATCATATATTTATAACAAAGGACTTGGTAGTTGGAAAAAAATATCTGAAGTGTCAGATTTTTTCACTTCCAATCAAAAAGAAGTAAGTAATACAATTTTACAACCAAAATCGAATCAAAAGCCGAAACATAAAGAGCAGAAAACTGTAACCCAAGCAAATAAAAAACTAAAGTTAAAATTCAATAGAAAAGAAGAAGAATACAAACCCATCCGAATTACTATTATTACTTTAATAATTATTAACTCAATTTTAGAAGCTGGTTATGCTGGAAGCCTTGGGAAACCCTTTAATCCTCTTCCAATATTAATAACATATTGGATTACATTATCAATTTGTAGATCTATTTATAGTAAAAACAAGAACTTTAGTAATAAAGTATTAGTCACTATTTCTATATTTATAGGTGTATTCATAATAAAAATATTATTTGGTCTAATATTACTTAAATTAATTTTATAAGCACGAGAATGGAAAAGTTTTATATAATGATAGGAAATCAACAAGATGGACCGTATACAAAAGAAGAAATTATTAATAAAGGATTTTCAAATTCGTCATATGTATATAACAAAACTCTAGGAGGTTGGAAAAAAATCTCAGATATATCTAACTTATCTCCTGTTAATATAGATATAAACACGAAAGAGAAAAAATCAGAGGAATTTGTAAAGCTCCATGAAAACGAGAATAAAAAAAAATCCAATGAGTCAATTATAGAAATAAAAGATAACTCTAATGATTTTAAAGTACTTCCAAAAATAAAGTCAAAAAGTATATTTAATTTATTTAAGGCTTCTAATTTCTCAAAAGCTTATTCTGAATTAAAAAACAACAATCTTTCACCTCAAGCTAGGTTACTTAAACAAGCTAAAAGAAATAGATATCAAGTAAATTCCAGACACCAGAGAGATTTAGAGGTAACGATGTTGAAATCTCAAAATGTTGATATACTTGCAGCCCTTAATAGTGCGGGTCGATTTAATCAAGCAAAAGAGATTTGTCTTAATAATGATTTAAAAAAGGGCGCTGATTTTTTTGATTTTTATATTGATCTTTATGGATATTATGTGAAAAATCACAATAAACTTTAGTTAATAAAAAGTCATTTCAAAAAATAACTCATTTAACCTAACGGTATTATTTTATTTCACTAAGGATTTAGTTATTTTCACAAAAAATTAATCCCAAATTAATTTTTCTCTGTTTTAAAAAATGAAAAAAATATCAAAAACTTCAATTAAAGTCAGTATTATTTTGTTGAAATACATAGTTTCTTAAACTTGTTATATTTTAGTCTTTTATTTTTCGTTCAAATCTCCTTTTTGTTTTACCAAATGCTGTTGATTCCCATTCTGAATCAAAGTCATTCCAAAATACTCTTATTTTCACACTACCGTCTCGATAAATTAAAAAAGTCATATCTTCATATTGAAAAAACATGTTATTATTATCCGAATCAGCTGATAAATATTTTGATTCGTCATCAATATACTTGTCTAATTTTGATAGAATTTCCAAGGCATTGTTCTTTGGAAGATTTTTAAATGCATATGCTTGATAGACAGCTCCTGCATCATTCCAACGACTTCCATAAAAACCTAAAATAAGTCCACTTAAATTCTTTTCTTCACAACTATAAACTAAAGAAGTCAGTTCGCCAGATGAAGCTGCCGCTAAAGGGTCAATATCAAATCTTATTAATTTTTCTTTAATTCCGATTACATTTTTCATAACGTATTCTTTTGCTTTATATAGAGCTTGGTCTTTGCTAAATTCTTTCGCAAAATATATTCCAGTACTTTCTGAAACTTGAGAAAATGAAATGCCGGAAATTAAAAGGCTAGCGAGTAATAATTTGATTTTCATAAATTGGTTCTAATATTTACTAACGATTTTTGTATTATGGAAAGTTACTATTTTATACCATCGTTATTTTCTGTAAGAAAATTTAAGATTGCAATGAAGCAACTAACTTTGATTAATTTTAAAGTTGCAATTTTTTACACACGGTTTAGGTATTTTGTTATTTTTTATTATTTCACAAATTTGTCTACAAATTCATGTATTCTATAATTATATGTTTATTTTATGACATGTTTATGAGGTTTAAATTTCTCTAATTAGTTGGCTATAAATTTTTTGTATTTATCCACAAGAATATTTACCGTGTATACATCTATGATTTAGTTTTATTAATTTGAAGCCAAACAATACAAAAGATACATATACAGGCAATTAAGCCCATACCTATTGGCACATTATATCTCTTCTCTATACACCTGATCTAATTGATTCCAAGACGCTAAAGCAAAACATATAAATAGAATTTGTAAAAAAAAATGAATTTAAAATCTCCAAAATTTTAATAGATGTTTTTTCATATTTATAAATTTATTATTACGTTTATATCATTTTTTAATTCTAAATATAGAGAATGTAATTCATTTTTGGATTCTAAATATTTCTCCAAAAAGAAACAGCCACCTTGAATATTACTTAGTTCCTCATACCCTCTTGAATCACAACTTTCATCATCTATAATAATTTCATTTCTATAAACAGTAAGTTCATAACTCATTTCATCTTCTTCCTTATCATTTAATAAAATTCCAACAGATTCATAGGAATCGTAGTTCTTATAAAACTCATACCATTTATGTTTTATTTGAGAAAATGGTTGTATAATATCTCCTGTATTCCAATCTTTTAGTGTGATAGATATTAGCATATTGTATTCATCTACCTCTATAACGGCAACAATATCAATCTCTTCATTATTTACATACATATATGACTTTGTTTTTAATCTGCTACCATAAGCGTAACAATCTTCGCTATCACCATCTATACAATACGATTTCCATGTGTCAAATAATTGATTTTCAGCATATATTTCACTGGAGGGATTTTGAATTCCATCTAAAATCGAAATACCAAGTTTAACAGGAATATATATAAATATAACTAATAAAAAAATCCAAATACTATAAACAAAAACGGTTATAGCTATAACTTTAATTTTATCCCACATTCCTCTTATTTAAAAATATACTAACAACAAGTAAAACTGCCCAAATCACATCAACAATTTTCCACATATCTCTTCCCAAAGCTATTTTAAAAAAAGGATTAATTAAAAGAGCAGAGCTTATCCATATTACAAACCATGTCCGATTCTTCTGATAGTTCTCAAAAGCTAATAAACCAAAACCTATCATACCTATAAATCTAACAAACTGATAGTATCCGTATGGCATATCTAACAAGCATAACAAAAGAAGGATACTTAAGATTATTTTTATTGCTATTGTTTTATTCATACCTATGTATCTTTTTTATTGAAAGTAGTTTAAGATAATTGTTTTATACTCCATATCATAATAGATACAAAAATCCTTAAACCGTAAACAATCAAATAAATATAAATATATATTCCTCAATGTATCTTAACCTTGAATCTTTTAATTTGTTTAATTCAGTTTTTTTGACTCAAGAGTTGTTAATAAAGAAAAATACTTATGAGAGTCTGCAATATGCGTATCTGTTGATATTGTTTTTTTTTACGCTTTGCAAAATATTTTAATACTTCTTTTTTATTCTCCTATTTTTAAAGGACATCAATAAAATCCTCATAATTATAATTTTCTGACCTGAAGGTTTATCTAATTCTTGATTGCTCTTTTTCAAAACCAAGTAGATATCCTAACAAAAAACCTTAACCAAATAATATAAATGAAATAATTAATCCGTCTAAATCCATATTTTTTTTATTTATCAACGAATTAATCGTTATTAAATTGTTTTTTTTAAACAAAAAGTTAAGTTTTTAACTCTTTATTTACATTATCATTTCAACATTGTATTAAGTTTGTAAGCTTTAAATAAGAAGATCAAAACTTGATTAAATTTATATAATCAACCTCCATCTATTTTTTTAAGCTAAATAGTATTCGACACCATTACATTTAATTCTTAATACACTACCTAAATTTAGCGTATAATACCTTTGGTTATTCATAGAGTAAACGGTAAAATTACCTTTAGAACTTGATTCGGTTTTCTTTGAATTCTTTTTAACAGCTAATTTTGCATTCATATTAGAAACTTGACCGTTTCTCTTAACAAATGTCACGCTAAAAATTTTACCATTTTTTAATTCATCTAAAGTGAAAGTTTTCATAAGTTATATTTTACTTTAAATATACAAAAAACCTAAGAAAATACCAAGGAATATTTCTTATAAACAATAATCATAAAGTGTTGTTTTGATTGAGTAAACCATAAAATAAAAACTAGAATTACTTACTTCAATTCCTTATAAGTTATTACTTTTTAAACCGCATCAAAAGAGCTTAAAAGATTAGTGTTTATCATTTTTTTTTCTTAATTTTATGTATATTTATTGTTTTTATAATACTGATTTACAGTGTTTTAACATCTTACATAGCAAATACGTAGCAAATATGATAATAGAAAAAAATAAATAATTATGAAATTAAACGACGATGTACTTTATCAAAAGTTTTGTGATAAGATAAACAAAAAACATGTTTATGATCAAGAACTTGATTTAAAAAATAATCCTAAATTCCTAGATAATTTAAAAGAAGTGCTTACTATAGGAGATTTGAATAAGAGCACTATTAAGAGGTTAGAAGGGAGTAAGATAAGAGTGATTTGGTCAACTACATTTTGTAGTTTTCGTGCATATATACTTCCAGAGAAAATTAAAGGGAAAGGAAACCTTTCGATTAAAGATTTACAGGACTATATTTCAAGTAAAGATGAACATCTCAATGAACTTATTGGAGAATTTAACTGCGATGGTAAAGATGATGCTATTTTAGTAGGTAAAAAATTAAAAAAGTCGGATATAAAAAAATTAATTTTAGATGGTGTTGATATTACTTTCTATCAAGATGTTACAGATTGGTTTATTGAATTTTTAAAATCTGAACGTTTTTTAGAAAAAGAATATATAGAAATGTTTGACGGTAATATAGATGAACAATTGGAAATAGATCATATATGGCGTGAATATTTTAGTGATTATTTGTGGGGGTTTAGCGAAGGAGGAGTTGAAAATATTGGTACAAGAATAGGATATACCATGAAAGATGAAAAAGATAGAGATATTTCATGTGCAATAGTATCGGAAGCTAGTCTAAATGGAGATTGTGATTATAAAGATTATCAGTTTACTAGTCTTAGGTTTTATGTCGAAGAATAATTAGAAGTAAGAGTAAATAATTTAACTAGTAGCAATATTCAGAATTTTAATTGTTTACATAGCAAACACGTAGCAAATATGATAATGAAAAAAAATAAATAATTATGAGTAATTACAACGAATTAACTAATGAATTAATTGAAGATTGGAATCAAAAATTGAATAATGGAAAACTTGCAAGACATGAACCAATATATGTTTATAGAAACAAATCTTCATTCGACTACACTAATTGTATTAAAGTTGAAAAACCTCTAGAGTTTAAAGGAGATAAATTAAACGATTTAGTCTCTGGAAAGGTTAAGAAAATCTTTGTAAAGCTAGAAGGAAATTTAAAATGGGGGTTGTTTCAACTTGATACTGATGAAACTTTAGAAAAAGACAAAGCAACAGTGAGGGAATTAGATGATTCTAGAGAAAATATTTCTAGTTATTCTTTTTTTGGTGGTAATTGGACAAAAGATAAGAATATCTATAATGGGAGTATAGAAATAATACAACATCAAGAGGTTTCTGTCGAATGGTTTATAAAGGTTTTAAAACTAAAAAAACACTTAGAAGAGAATGAAGAATATATCGAAGGAGATGATACAATTATTGGGTTTTTAGATTGGCATTGTGAAATGAAGTCTTTTGCTGATGAAATAGGTCTTAATGCTGATCCTGGAGATGGATGGTCAGACGGTGAGATGGGGTTAGTAAGGCATGGTGTTAGCTTGACTTATAATAATGTCTTTACCGGTAAAGAAAACGAAGTAGCATCGGCAATAGTAGCTAACGATTTTATTGGAGGAGATATATGGGAAGAGGTTTTATTTAAATATTAAAAATCATTTGCAGAGCAAATACGCAGCAATTATGATAATAAGTAAAAACAAATAAATATGAAATTAAACGACGAAACTATTATTCAAAAATTCCTAAAAAGAATAAATAACTCAAAAAATAGTTCTGTTAATGACTTAAGTGAAAACAATAAACTTGTAGATAACTTAAAAGAAAATGTTCTACTAACTGACCTAACCCATGAAACATTAAAAAAACTAAGAAAAAACAGCAATTTAAGAATCTACTGTATTGATCAGTTTTCAGGGTTAGGATATATGCTTCTTAAAAATAAAGAAAAATTTGATGAGTATGAAACTTTAACAAAAGAGCAGTTAAGAGAATATATTTCAAATGAATCTGAAGAGAAAAAGACATTAGGAAGCTTAAATCAAGAATTTTCAAACGGTTATGATGATGCTTTATTAATTGGTAAGAATTTAAATGAGAAAGATGTTCAAAATTTATATTTTGGACAACTAGAACATACTACATATATTGATATAACTAATTGGTTTATTGAGTTTGTAGAATTATGTGATAAAGTAGTAGATAAAAATGTTAAAAACGACTTCGATGAACAGTTTATCGACGATGTTTTGGATTTTGTGGATGATATAAAAAACAATAGTAAATATCCTCTTTCGGCAATAAATTTATTTGAAAGATTCTTAGATGGTCCTGGAGAAGATTATGATTTTTATTTTGGAGGTCTAATTAAAAGCGATATATATTATGTTGGGTCAACATTATATAATTCTAATAATTTAGAGCTAGATGCTGCAATAATATCAGGTGAGGAAGAAAAATGGTATTATAGAGATGTCCAAAATTTACAATTGAAATTCTACATAGAAGAAAAGTAAATTATGGATAAAAACAACGAATTTAAATGGTTAGCAATATTTTTTTTATTGTGTGCTTTTTCTATGGGATTTTTACTTGCTAAAACAATATACGATGATAGACCAATTACAATGGAGAAATTAAACGAATATGAAAAGACAGAATGGTATGAGTAAATCTAAAACTTAAATAAAATAAAAAACTCAATAAATAAATTTAAAAAACATTATGAACTACACAGAAAAACAAGTAAAATTTATTTTAAATAATTACATAACTAATGAGACCAAGTGTGTTGACGAAACTGGACATTCTTTAAGTAGCATAAAACTAATGCTACAAAACATAGGTGCAAGTTACGGTTTTGTTAATTTTGGAAAAGGGAATCCTATGTACACAAAAGTTGCTGATGAATATAGAAAAGAAAATAAAGTTTTTGGAGAAACAATGACAAAGAAATCTTTTTGTATGAGATTTGGTATTATAAAATAGTATTAATTTAAATAATGATCTAAAATAAATGGGATTAAATATATTATTAATATTAGGCTCACTTCTCTTTTTTGTAGCGGTTGTAAAATTCTTTCTACCAAACTTAAAACTTACAAATAAATTTAAAAATATTTTCTCAAATAATAATAATAAATCTGAGGATGAGAATAATTACGATATGGTAAACGACAAGACAATACTTATTGCTAGCAAAGATGAGATTAGTATTATTAAAGAATGTGAATGGGAAACTAATATGTTTTATGAAAATGGTGAAGTTAGGCTACAGCAAAAATTTTTAGATGAAAAAACAACCTTTTTTAGATCCTTTTTTGAAAATGGAAAAATTGAGTCGTTATTTAGATATAAAAACAAAATAAAGGTTGGGAGAGATATATATTTCTATCAAACAGGAAATATAGCATTTATAAAAAACTTTGTTGATGGTAAATTAAATGGTGAATCAACAGAATACTATGATAATGGAACTATTAAGTCAATTGCAAATTTTAATGATGGAAAACGTGAAGGAAAAATTACCCAGTTTTTTAATACAGATTCAAATTTTGTTTCTAAAATTAAACTTGTTGCAGTTTATGATAAAGATGAATTAAATGGGGAGTTAAATGAATATTACGAAAATGGTAATCTCAAAAGGAAATCTAAATATTTAAATGGAAAATTAGATGGAGAGCAATTTTATTTTTATGAGAATGGACAAATACGTGAAAAATATTTTTTGGTTAATGAGTTAATCCATGGTGAAAACATAATATATACAGAATTTGGAATGATAGCCAGAAAGAAGTTTTATAATAATGGTGAGATTTTAGAAGAAATTGATAATATTTCAGAATTAGAACTGAGAATTCTAATGAATACTCGACTTTTAAATGATGAATCTATAAAAACACCTGTTTTTGAGAACTTTATGTACTGCTTTTACTTGGTTTTAAATGATGTTTATAGGTTTACAAACGAGGATACAACTAATGATTCCAAAAAAGGAAATTTAGAGTATGATCAATTGTGTAAAGAGATTCAAGAAAGTTTATTTAATGAAATTAAGAATTTTGATAAAAATAATTATCAAACTAAATATAAAATTGAAGAGGAAAGGGATATTGAATATCTATTTACAATTATTTTAGGAAGAGCTTGGAACAATATAGTTGAACTAGATATTGATCCAAAAAATAAATATGAATGGCAAAAGTTTCATTTGGAGACTTATTCAGAGACCTATAAAGAAGATAAAGACATAGGAGAGGAACATTATATAAAGACGCTAGAAGCACCTCTAGTTTGTTTTATTCATATATACAATAAGTTAAATGATGCTCTTAATAAAATTAAGTCTTTAGATTTAGAACTAAATATTACTAAAAATATACATTTTAAAATATATGAACTTTTAATAGCACACACACATGCTACAATATATTCGTACATAGTTTTAATCAAAGAACAAATTCAATTCGAGGACCAAAATGAAGATGATAAGTATTGGCAAAAATTATTTACAGATTATAAAATTGGAGATATATTTTTTTTAAATTCTGATGATTTTGTGCCAAAAGGACTTTTCAAAGTAATGAAAGAAATAATGGAAGAAGATATAAAACATATAATTGGATTGAAAAATAAAAATAAACAAAATATAGCTATAGAAGATTTTATTTTAAAACATAAAGAATTAATAGCTGTTAACCAATTGGCAAGTAATTTAATTGACATTAAAGATTACAATAAAGCTATAGAAATTTTAGAGATGAAAATGGATGATACAAAAATTATTCATGATTTAAAGGCACCACTTTCAATTCATGCTGCTTTTTACAATACATTATCTCAAGCATATTATTACACAGGAAATTTTACAAATGCATTGTACTTTTCTAGCCTATCAATTCAATTGGAATCAAACAGTAAGAATACTTCAGATCTTTATGTTATTAGAGCTTGTACTAGACTAAAAATTGGAGAATTGCGAAATGCTAAAATTGATTTAAAGAAAGCAATTGAAATCGATACAAATGAAAATGCTAAAAACCTTCTTGAAGAAATTAGTAATCTTAATAATTAACCGTAGACAAATTAAACGCAAAAGTTTTTAAAAATTATAAAAAAAATCAATATTTTAAGTAAACATTGGATTAAACTAAAGTATCTTATTAACTCAATAATCTTTTATGGGTTATATTTTGATCTAAGGTTGAAAAACAATATAAATATTAGAATTCGTATCTGGTAATACTATACGTTTATGACACACAAAGAATATTTTACAAACAGAATTAATGTGTTTGATGTACCTAAACTTAATAAGGAACAGTTTATATTTATATTAAAAATTCTAAGCTTAGAAGGTGAAA
>Ga0209654_1001844_pt1 | contig 15753 bp, 22 predicted proteins | sample SaaInl1SG_22_DNA_FD_184646 | JGI IMG/M metagenome (GOLD analysis project Ga0209654, IMG submission 184646) | Marine microbial communities from expanding oxygen minimum zones in the Saanich Inlet - ESP_161SG_22_DNA (SPAdes) (version 2) | ecosystem: Environmental > Aquatic > Marine > Intertidal... | reverse complement strand
GAGTAATTTTCGTGCATCACCTCCAGAAAGTCTAAGTAATTGCTCAGTTTCTTTAAGTTTTATTTTCTTTTTAGAAAGCTCTTTGTCTTCGTTCATTGCGCGGTGTAACAATTGCTCTAAATCGTCTTTACTAAAGGAGTTAAGTACGTAAACTTGGCATCGCGATAGTAATGCAGGAATAACTTCGAAACTTGGATTTTCTGTTGTTGCGCCAATAAGTGTCACCCAACCTTTTTCTACTGCCTCTAGCAGTGAGTCTTGTTGAGATTTGCTGAAGCGATGAATTTCGTCAATAAACAGAATTGGATTTTTAGCCGTAAATAAGCCACCACTTTGTTTTGCTTTATCTATAACTTCACGAATATCTTTTACACCAGAATTTATAGCACTTAATTTAAAAAACGGACGGTCAGATTCGTTAGCAATAATATTTGCTAAAGTCGTTTTTCCTATGCCTGGAGGCCCCCATAATATTAGAGAAGGTAAAACTCCGCTTTTAATTTGCTGGAAAAGTGGCCCATCTTTTCCAACCAAATGGGTTTGGCTTATATATTCTTCAAGAGTTTTTGGTCGTAAGCGTTCGGCTAAAGGAATATTCATACATCAAAATTACTAAATAGGAGTGACAATATTTCATAAAACCAAGACTTGGCTTTAAATTTGAATTACATTGACCAAATAATTTTATGAATCGTCAACATTTTAGATATTCAAATTCAATTATTGTATACCCATTGTTATTGGTAATTTCGATATGGTTGGTGTTTTGGTATCAGGTAAGAATTGATTCTGGAATTCGGCATTTTGGTATTTATCCTCAAAAAGCCGAAGGTCTTTTGGGTGTTTTTACGAGTCCGTTTATTCATTCAAGCATAAGTCATTTGTATAACAACTCAATACCCTTACTTATTTTATCAATGGCCTTGTTTTATTTCTATAATAAAATAGCTTGGAGAATTTTGTTTTTTGGTATGCTTATTTCAGGATTACTTACTTGGTTTATTGGTAAATCTGGGAATCATATTGGTGCAAGTGGCGTTATTTATATGCTAGTGAGTTTTATTTTTTTTAAAGGCATTATTGCTAAGCATTATCGATTAATAGCTTTATCCCTAATTATTATTTTTTTATACGGAAGCATGATTTGGTATGTCTTTCCTATAAAAGACGGTGTGTCTTGGGAAGGACATTTAGGAGGTTTGATAACGGGTTTCCTTTTAGCATTAGTTTTTAGAACTAACATAGCTAAACCTGAAAAATATTTATGGGAAACGGAAAATTATAACGAAGAAAACGATCCGTTTATGAAACATTTTGATGAAAACGGAAACTTTATAGAATCATTTTCTGAAGACGAAATCGAATTTGAAGATGAAACTGAAGTTGAAAAGTTGAGCATCAACTATATATTTAAGAATAATTCTGAGGAAGAATAATTTTAATAATATAAGCTATAACTTATATACGTTGCCTAACCGCTTCGTATAAAAACGCGCCACAAGCTACTGATACATTTAAAGATTCTATCTCACCAAGAATAGGTAATTTAGCATGTTCATCAACCGCTTTTAAAACAGAAGGATTAATACCACGACCTTCAGAGCCCATTATAATTGCACAAGGTGTGTTTAAATCTGTGTCAAAGATGTGCTTGTCTGCTTTTTCTGTTGCGGCGATAACTTTAATCCCAGAGGCTTGCATATGAAAAACAGCATCCTTAATATGATCTACTTTACAAATCGGGATTTTAAAAATGGCTCCTGCACTAGTTTTAATGGCATCACCATTAATTGGAGCTCCTCCCTTTTTTTGTATAATTATTCCTGAAACACCAGTGCATTCGGCCGTACGCACAATAGCGCCAAAATTTCGCACATCACTGAGTTGGTCTAGCAATAAAAAAAGAGGTGTTTTACCAGATTCTATGACAGACATTACTAAATTTTCAATATCATGAAATGCAACTGGAGATATTTGTGCTACAGCACCTTGATGATTGCCTTTGGATAATCTGTTTAGTTTTTCAACCGGAACATAAGAACTATTTACTTTCGTTTTTCTAATGGCTTGTTCTAATTCTCCAAACAACTCACCACGGAGTCCTTTTTGAAGAAAAACTTTATCTATTTGTTCCCCTGAATTAATGGCTTCTATAATGGCGCGTAATCCAAATATGGTAGTGTCGTTTTTCATAGTGCAAATGTATAAAAAAACCACTCTAAGGAAGAGTGGTTTAATTAAGATGTAATTCAATCTTTATTGTTTAATAATCTTTCTACTTGTGTAAGTGCCGTTCACGTGTATATTTAAGAAGTATACACCTTGTTTTAGACTTTCCACATTTATTTTGTTTGAATTGTAGTTTTCTAAAACTTTAGCACCATTAATGTTTAATAGAGTTAATTTTTCTATTGGATTAGTGTTGGATACTGTCAGTTCTCTTACAACTGGATTAGGGAATAATTTTAATTGAGCGGTTTCAAAATCTGTGTTGTTGAGTGTGTTTAAACAAGAATTAATGTTAGGATTATTTTCAATTGGAGGATTTGGAGTAGATAAATCTCTACCTGTAAATGCACTATAATTAGGAAGGTATTTTGTTGCTCTAAAAGAACCATTTGCAAATGAACTTGGGTCATCACCTTGATTCTGAGCAACTCCAGTACCTGCATTTACAGGTATGTAATACTCCCAAAGAATTTCTTCACTTTGATTTATTTCAAAAATTCTTCCTTTGGTGCCTTCCATAATAAGTGTATTGCCATTAGATAATCTTTGAGCTCCACTAATTATTGAAGAATAAAAGTCTGTGGGTACGGGGTCAGTATAATTGTAATCTGGTGCTGATGGACCAAATGCGGAGGATCCAATACTATAATTTCCTGGGCTTGAGATTGGCGGGTCAATAACATAAACTTCGGAGAAAAGAGATGCAGGCCTTCCATTTCCATTATTAAATACAATTATTTTCCCGTTATCATTTACGCTATTTCTAATATAATGAGGGAAATGCTGGCCGTAAAGTTGTCTGTCTGCAGCGGTACCTCTTTGGTATGCTTCAGGATTTCCCCATCGGTATAATAAATCACCTCCTTTACCATATATTCCGCCATTTCCACTAGCTGCTTCTGCTGTAGTTGTTGAGTGGTCAATGATATATATTTCACTCATATTACGACTGCTAATTACGATTTGGTCTAATTGTTCGTCGTACTGAATAGAATTAAAATGGAGCCAGTTTGCTGCTGTGCTACTACTAGAAATATAGTTAATATCTAGGAGTTCTGGGCTTTCTGAAACATTTCCAAAATTATCTTTAGTTGCGTCAAAATCTTGCACAAAATGATCGTTTATATTCCATTCCCAAACAATTGTTGCTCCTGATATTCCTATGGGTGTTACTTCGATAATCTGTTCATTGTATAGTTGTGAACTAGAAAGATTCGCAGGATTTCTCCCTGCTTCTATAGCTTCAGTATCAGTCATTATGGTGGCTGCTAGAATTAAGACATTACCATTTGGCATTGGAAAGATGTCATGGTGTTGACGTTCTGTTGGTGTATCGTAAAAATATTGCCAAGTAAGATTACCATCCCAGTCATACCTTTCTATAACACCTCCACGACCACCTAAAATAATATCTGTTGTATCTGTTTGTCCTGCACGTAAAATACTTCCATCTCCTAGAAGATATACGGCATTTCCGGGTCTAAATGTGCTTGTCCAACTATTTACAACTTGTCCACAATTATCAATTAGGTATGTGTTTTTGTCAATTGTAAATAAAGTATAACCATCAGTAACACTTTCATCAATTGTAACAGTTCCTATTGTATTTTGAGCTTTAGTTGTATTGAACCAAAGCACCAACAATACGAAATAGAGTAGATTTCTTTTCATTCTAATCTTCAATTTTTTTTACAAACCTAGTGATTTATTAATTGATTTTAAAAATTAAACTAATTTCAAAAAGAAGAATACTAAAAAGTAGCAGTTAAACTCACATGAATTTTTGAATCTGATAATTTAAAGGGTATATTCTCGGTTTTTCCGCTAGAATAGTTTAGTCTAAAAAGACCCGCTTTGGTCAATAACCCTAAACCAAATCCAAAGCCATAGAGTTTTGTTTTACTTTGTGTGAGTTCATTTTCAAAATATGCGGCATCAAATACAGAATGAACATAAATAGAGCTGCTTAATCTGTAACGGTACTCAGTATTAATAACGCCAAAAAGATTAGCCACCAAACTATTTTCTTCAAAACCTCTTATAGAATTAATGCCTCCAAAACGGAAAAGTTCATTGTCTAAATAGTTGTCTGAGTTTAAAATAGCTCCTGTTGTTCTAACAAAAATACTATTCCTGTTATTTAGATTGAAAATTTTATACGTCTCTAATCTAATGGCAGTCTGCTTTTGCTTTAAGCTGTTCTGAGTTCGACTACCAAAACTAGAAGTCATATCAAACCAAAAGTTTATGGGAAATAAAGGGTCATAATATTGAGGCTTTATATAGTTGTAGCCAAATTGGTAGTAGCTGGAATTGTAATCGTCTATTTGATTAGAATTTAAGTCTAGCAAATCGCTAGAAGTAACACCTCTAACTCCAGCACTAATTCTATGATTGGCATTTATTTGATAGTTCAACCGTGCTTGTTGAGTTGTAGTGGAGAAGGTAGAGTCTTTTCTGAAAATATTTAGTCCAATATCAAGTCCTATTGGTGAACTAAATAAATAGGGAGTGTTGAGTTTTACATCAAATGTTTGTTGGTCTATCTCGTCACTTTTGTAAAATAGGTTTAATGTTTCTCCAAAATTAAGGTTATTTATTAGTCTCAAATCTACATAGCCATCAAAATCGACGCGGTTGGTGTTTTCGTTGGTTCCAAAACCGATAAAACCATCAAAATTATTACTCTTTGTTTTTTCGACATAAAGGTATAAGGTTGTTGAGTCGTTTGTAAATAAGACTTCGGGAGATTTTATCTCGTTTGCAAATCTTAAGTCTTGGAGTTTTTCAGTTTTAGATGTTATGGTTTCTAAATTGAAGGATTGCCCCGCTTTTAATTTCAAAAACCGTTCAAGATAAGATTTCGGAAATTTCGCATAACCTTTTACTACAATTTTATCTATTCGTCTTTTTTGATTTATTTCAATGTTTAAATCTGCAGATATAAGGTCTTTACTTTCTTTCTTTATATGATTTAGAGAAAGGGTTGAAAATGGGTCGCCATCTTCTGCGATACGTTTGTTAAGGTAGTTTAATATAGACTCTAGTTTATCTGTAGTAACTTCAAAATTGTTTGAAGCTATTTTGACTTCTGTCAACTGAAGTAATTTTGTGTTAAATTGTTCATCAAAAAAAATTTTAATTCGATTCAATTTTACACCTATATATAAGGATGCTTCATAGAGTGTATCGTTTTGTTTTTTTATGGCATTTATTTTAGTGCCAAAAAAACCTTTACGAATAAGTTTGTCTCTAAGTGCGGATACTTCGGTTTCTAAAGATAAGTAGTTTGGGAAAGACCTTTTGTAACCTACAGAATCTATTTGTTTTGAATTGTCATTAGATTCTGTAGTAATTTTCAGTTGTAGATTTTGTCCAAAAACACATGCAGTATTCAATAAGAATACCGTTACAAAAAACAAGATGATGTGTTTTTTCATTGTTAAAAACTCTAGCTTATAGCCCTGCTATTATATCGTAAAAATAAGACTAAAAGTATAGTCGTATATCTAATGCTAAAATTTCTTTGTAAAATTAATTGTCAACTATTTGAATAATAAAGATATATTTCTACCTTTGCAGCCCTCAAAAGAGAGGGTTAATTAAATTTTATATAGAAATATATGCCAACAATTTCACAATTAGTACGAAAAGGAAGAGCCAAAATAACCAAGAAGAGTAAATCGGCTGCTTTAGATTCGTGTCCTCAAAGACGTGGTGTATGTACTCGTGTTTATACAACGACACCTAAAAAACCAAACTCAGCAATGCGTAAGGTAGCAAGGGTTCGTTTAACAAACGGTAACGAGGTTAATGCATACATTGGTGGAGAAGGTCACAATTTACAAGAGCACTCGATAGTATTGGTTAGAGGTGGAAGGGTTAAAGATTTACCAGGAGTTAGATATCACATCGTTCGTGGTGCTCTGGATACAGCAGGTGTAGCCGGAAGAACACAACGTAGATCTAAGTATGGTGCTAAACGCCCTAAGAAGTAATTAAAGCTAATAGTCAAAAGCTAAAAGCTAAAAACTAAAAAGAAGACATGAGAAAAAGACAAGCGAAAAAAAGGCCTCTTTTACCAGATCCACGATTTAACGACCAGTTAGTTACACGATTCGTTAATATGATGATGTGGGATGGAAAGAAGTCTGTGGCGTTTAAAGTGTTTTACGATGCAATAGATATCGTAGAAGAAAAGAAAACAGACGACGAAAAATCAGCATTAGAAACATGGAAAGATGCGTTATCTAACGTTATGCCTCACGTAGAAGTACGTAGCCGTAGAGTTGGTGGTGCTACATTTCAAATACCAATGCAAATTCGTCCAGACCGTAAGGTTTCTACAGCGATGAAGTGGTTAATTAGTTACGCTCGTAAAAGAAACGAGAAATCTATGGCCCAACGATTAGCTTCAGAAATTTTAGCGGCTGCTAAAGAAGAAGGTGCTGCTGTTAAGAAAAGAGTTGATACTCATAAAATGGCAGAAGCAAATAAAGCATTCTCTCACTTTAGATTTTAATTAACGACATGGCAAGAGATTTAAAATACACAAGAAATATAGGTATTGCTGCTCATATTGATGCAGGAAAAACTACCACTACAGAGCGTATTCTTTATTACACAGGTGTTTCTCACAAAATTGGTGAAGTACATGATGGTGCTGCAACAATGGACTGGATGGAGCAAGAGCAGGAAAGAGGTATTACAATTACTTCTGCTGCTACAACTTGTACTTGGAATTTCCCAATAGAAAATGGTGAAAATACTCCAGACACTAAAGGATATCATTTTAATATTATTGATACTCCTGGTCACGTTGACTTTACGGTTGAAGTAAACCGTTCCTTACGAGTACTTGATGGATTAGTATTCTTGTTTAGTGCGGTTGATGGTGTTGAGCCACAATCTGAAACTAACTGGAGACTAGCAGATAACTATAAAGTTCCACGTATTGGTTTTGTTAATAAAATGGACCGTCAAGGATCTAACTTTTTAGGTGTTTGTCAGCAAGTTAAAGATATGTTGAAGTCTAATGCAGTGCCAATTGTTTTAAACATTGGTGACGAAATAGACTTTAAAGGTGTAGTTGATTTAGTTAAAAATAGAGCTATTGTTTGGCATGACGAAACACAAGGTGCTACTTTTGATGTTATCGACATTCCTGAAGATATGAAAGAAGAAGCTCGTAAGTATCGTGCACTTTTAATTGAAGAAGTTGCAACTTACGATGAGAACCTTTTAGAGAAATTTATGGAAGATGAAGATTCTATTACAGAAGAAGAGGTGCACGCTGCACTTAGAGCTGCTGTGATGGACATGGCTATCATTCCAATGATTTGTGGTTCTGCCTTTAAAAATAAAGGTGTACAGTTTTTATTAGATGCTGTATGTCGTTACTTACCTTCTCCAATTGATAAAGAAGGTATTGTAGGAACAAATCCTGATACGGGCGAAGAAGAAATTCGTAAGCCGAGTGTAAATGATCCATTTGCAGCTTTAGCATTTAAAATTGCTACCGATCCTTTCGTAGGACGTTTGGCATTCTTTAGAGCATATTCAGGTCGTTTAGATGCAGGTTCTTATGTGTTAAATAATCGTTCTGGTAAAAAAGAACGTATTTCGCGTATTTACCAAATGCATGCTAACAAGCAGAATGCAATTGATTTTATAGAAGCTGGTGATATTGGTGCTGCTGTTGGATTTAAATCTATCAAAACAGGAGATACTTTGACAGCTGAAAAGAGTCCTATAGTTTTAGAGTCTATGGATTTTCCAGATCCAGTTATTGGTATCGCTGTTGAGCCTAAGACTAAAGCAGACGTAGATAAATTAGGAATGGGCTTAGCTAAGTTAGCTGAAGAAGATCCAACGTTTACAGTACGTACAGACGAGGCTTCAGGTCAGACAATTATTTCAGGTATGGGTGAACTTCACTTAGATGTAATTGTAGATCGTTTAAAGCGTGAGTTTAAAGTTGAGGTTAGTCAAGGACAGCCGCAAGTAGAATACAAAGAAGCTATTACGCAAGCTGCAGATCATAGAGAGGTTTACAAGAAACAATCTGGTGGTCGTGGTAAGTTTGCTGATATTGTATTTACTGTTGAGCCAGCTGAAGAAGGTGCTGTTGGCCTTCAATTTGAGTCAATTATCAAGGGTGGTAATGTTCCAAAGGAATTTATTCCATCTATTGAAAAAGGATTCAAAATGGCTATGGTTAATGGTCCATTAGCAGGTTACGAAGTTGATGCCATGAAGGTGACATTAAAAGATGGCTCTTACCATGATGTGGATTCTGATCAGTTATCATTCGAATTAGCTGCTAAATTAGGATTTAAGAATGCTGCTAAAGCTGCTAAGGCGGTGATTATGGAGCCAATCATGAAGCTTGAGGTTATTACTCCAGAAGAAAACATGGGTGATATCGTAGGTGACTTAAACCGTCGTCGTGGTCAAGTAAGCGATATGGGAGATAGAGCTGGTGCTAAAACTGTAAAAGCTACAGTGCCATTATCTGAGATGTTTGGTTATGTCACAACATTAAGAACATTATCTTCAGGTAGAGCAACCTCTACTATGGAATTCTCTCACTATGCTGAGACGCCATCGAATATATCAGAAGAAGTAATCAAAGCAGCTAAAGGAGTAGAAGCTTAAAACTAAAAGAAAATGAGTCAAAAAATTAGAATAAAATTAAAGTCTTACGATCATAATTTAGTTGATAAGTCTGCTGATAAGATTGTAAAAACAGTAAAAAGTACAGGTGCTGTAGTAACGGGTCCAATTCCATTACCAACGCACAAGAAAATTTTCACTGTGTTACGTTCACCACACGTAAATAAGAAATCTAGAGAACAATTTCAGTTAAGCTCTTACAAGAGGTTATTAGATATTTACTCTTCATCTTCTAAGACAATTGATGCTTTAATGAAACTTGAATTACCAAGTGGAGTAGAGGTTGAAATTAAAGTGTAATTTGAACAAAACATGTCCTGAGCTGCGAGCAAAGGAAAAACGGAAAAAATACAATTCAAGGCTGAAACGTATTTTCAGCCTTGAATTTTGAATAACAAATACTAATAATTACTAAATAATAAATATGTCTGGGTTAATTGGAAAAAAAATCGGTATGACCAGCATCTTCGATGAGAATGGAAAAAATATTCCATGTACTGTTATCGAAGCTGGGCCATGTATCGTTACCCAAGTCAGAACTGAAGAAGTGGACGGTTACAGTGCACTACAACTAGGTTTCGATGACGCGACAGAAAAAAGCGCTACTAAAGCAGACTTAGGTCATGCTAAAAAAGCGGGTACTTCTGTAAAGCGCAAAGTTGCTGAGTTCAAAGGTTTTGATGCGGAGTACAAGTTAGGTGATGCTATCACAGTAGAACATTTTACTGAAGGAGAATTTGTAGATATTGCAGGGACTTCTAAAGGTAAAGGTTTTCAAGGTGTTGTTAAACGTCACAATTTTGCGGGGGTAGGTCAAGCAACGCATGGTCAGCACAACCGTTTAAGAGCTCCTGGTTCTATTGGTGCAGCTTCTTATCCTGCGAGAGTATTCAAAGGAATGAAGATGGCCGGAAGAATGGGTGGAGATACAGTAAAAGTTCAAAATTTAAGAGTTTACAAAGTAGTTCCTGAAAAGAACTTACTCGTAGTTAAAGGTTGTGTTCCAGGACACAAAAACTCTTATGTAATTATTCAGAAGTAATGAAGGTAGCAGTTTTAGATATAAACGGAAAAGATACGGGTAGAAAAGCTGAGCTTTCTAAAGACGTATTCGCTATTGAACCAAACAACCACGCTGTATATTTAGATGTTAAGCAATACTTGGCTAACCAAAGACAAGGAACGCATAAATCTAAAGAGCGTGCAGAAATAACTGGTAGTACACGTAAGATTAAAAAACAAAAAGGAACAGGTACAGCACGTGCAGGTTCTATAAAATCTGGTGTATTTAAAGGTGGTGGACGTATGTTTGGGCCAAGGCCAAGAAATTACGGATTCAAACTTAACAAAAATGTTAAGCGTTTGGCTCGTAAATCAGCTTTATCAATCAAGGCAAATGACAAGTCAATTGTTGTGTTAGAAGATTTTAACTTCGACGCACCAAAAACAAAGAATTTTGTTAATGTATTGAAAGCCCTAGAGGTAGAAAACAAAAAAACACTGTTTGTGTTGGGTGACTCGAATAATAATGTATATTTGTCGTCGCGCAATTTAAAACGCTCTGAAGTTGTAACTTCTTCAGAATTAAGTACTTATAAAATTATGAACGCTAATAAAGTAGTTCTTTTAGAAGGTGCTATAGAAGGAATTGAAACGAATTTAAGTAAATAGAGAACACGATGAGTATCTTAATAAAACCGATAATCACTGAGAAAGCAACCATGCAAAGTGAGGCGCTTAATGCTTATGCATTTCAGGTGAATACAAAGGCGAACAAGGTAGAAATCAAAAAAGCTGTTGAAGCAGTTTATGGTGTTTCTGTAGAAAAAGTTCGTACAATAAATGTCCGTCCAGATCGCAAGACCAAGTTTACAAAAACTGGTGTGCAACATGGTAAAACAAATGCTGTTAAAAAAGCAATTGTACAACTGGCGGAAGGTGAAACAATAGATTTATACGCTAACATGTAATTAGACATCAATGTCAGTAAGAAAATTAAAACCGATTACATCAGCCCAGCGATTTAGAGTAGTTAATGGATTTGACGCCATTACTACTGATAAGCCGGAAAAGAGTTTACTCGTTCCGAAAAAAAGGTCTGGTGGTAGAAACAGTCAAGGAAAAATGACCATGCGCTATATTGGTGGTGGTCATAAGAAAAAGTATCGTATTATCGATTTCAAACGTAACAAAACTGGTATTCCAGCTGAAGTTAAAACAATCGAGTATGATCCAAACAGAACAGCATTTATTGCTCTACTTAATTACCAAGATGGTGAAAAACGTTATGTTATCGCTCAAAATGGTTTACAAGTAGGACAAAACATAGTTTCTGGTGAAACTGGAATTGCTCCTGAAATAGGAAACGCAATGCCATTAAGTGAAATACCATTAGGTACAATTATTTCTTGTATAGAGTTACGCCCAGGTCAAGGTGCTGTAATGGCACGTTCTGCTGGAGCATTCGCTCAGTTAATGGCAAGAGATGGAAAGTTTGCTACCGTGAAGTTACCGTCAGGTGAAACAAGAATGATTCTTGCTAACTGTATGGCAACTATAGGTGTTGTTTCTAACTCAGATCACCAGTTGTTGGTATCAGGTAAAGCTGGTAGAAGCAGATGGTTAGGAAGACGTCCAAGAACGAGACCAGTGGTAATGAACCCAGTTGATCACCCAATGGGTGGTGGTGAAGGTAAATCTTCAGGTGGACACCCAAGATCAAGAAATGGTATTCCTGCTAAAGGTTATAGAACACGTTCTAAAACTAAAGCGAGTAATAAGTACATTGTAGAACGTAGAAAGAAATAATTAAGAAAGTAGTATGGCACGTTCATTAAAAAAAGGACCTTATATCCATTATAAATTAGAAAAGAAAGTTGCTGAAAACGTAGCTTCAAACAAAAAGACAGTTATTAAAACTTGGTCTAGAGCATCTATGATTTCTCCAGATTTTGTTGGTCAAACAATTGCTGTTCATAATGGAAGACAATTTGTTCCAGTTTATGTAACTGAGAACATGGTAGGTCATAAGTTAGGAGAATTTTCACCAACAAGATCATTCCGTGGTCACGCTGGTGCTAAAAATAAAGGTAAAAAATAAGAATCATGGGAAGTCGTAAAAAACAAATGGCAGAAGCCATTAAGGCTGAAAAGAAGCAAGTTGCTTTCGCTAAGCTAAATAACTGTCCTACATCACCTCGTAAAATGCGTTTAGTAGCGGATTTGGTAAGAGGTGAAAAGGCTGAGAAAGCTCTTCAGATTCTTAGATTTAGCCAAAAAGAAGCCTCTCGTCGTTTAGAGAAATTGTTATTATCTGCAATTGCAAACTGGCAAGCTAAAAACGAAGATGCTGATATAGAGGAAGCTAATTTATTTGTAAAAGAAATTAGAGTAGATGGTGGTACTATGTTAAAAAGACTAAGACCAGCACCTCAAGGTAGAGCACATAGAATAAGAAAAAGATCTAACCACGTTACAGTTGTGGTAGATGCATTAAATAAAACACAAAGCTAAGATAAGGATATGGGACAAAAGACAAATCCAATCGGAAATCGTTTAGGTATTATCAGAGGATGGGAATCTAACTGGTACGGGGGTAATGACTATGGAGACAAGTTAGCCGAAGACGATAAGATTAGAAAGTATGTTCACGCTCGTTTATCGAAAGCAAGTGTGTCTAGAGTAATTATTGAGCGTACGCTTAAACTTGTAACCGTTACTATCACTACTGCAAGACCTGGTATTATTATCGGTAAAGGCGGACAAGAGGTAGACAAGTTAAAAGAAGAGCTTAAGAAAATTACTGGTAAAGAAGTTCAATTGAACATCTTTGAGATTAAGAGACCTGAGTTAGATGCGTTTCTAGTAGGAGCTTCTGTTGCTCGTCAGATTGAAAGTAGAATTTCATACAGACGTGCAATTAAGATGGCAATTGCTGCGGCAATGCGTATGAATGCAGAAGGTATTAAAATCCAAATTAGTGGTCGTTTAAATGGTGCAGAAATGGCACGTTCGGAACACTACAAAGAAGGCCGTATTCCATTATCTACCTTTAGAGCAGATATTGATTACGCTTTAGTTGAAGCACATACGACATATGGTCGTTTAGGTGTGAAAGTTTGGATTATGAAAGGAGAAGTATATGGGAAAAGAGAACTTTCTCCATTAGTTGGCCTTTCTAAACAAAAAGCAAAAGGTGGACGTGGCGGAAACGCAAAGAAGGGTGGAAACCAGCGTCGTAGAAAGTAATTTTTTAAAGTAAACAAGAAAAATGTTACAGCCTAAAAGAACAAAATTTCGTAAGCAGCAAAAAGGACGTATGAAAGGAAATGCCGGAAGAGGTCATTTGTTATCAAATGGTACCTTCGGTATTAAATCATTAGATTCATCGTTTATCACTGCACGTCAAATAGAAGCAGCGCGTATCGCCGCTACCCGTTACATGAAAAGAGAAGGGTCATTATGGATTAAAATATTTCCAGACAAGCCTATTACAAAAAAGCCTCTTGAAGTACGTATGGGTAAAGGTAAAGGTGCTGTAGAATATTGGGCAGCAGTTGTAAAACCAGGTCGTGTTTTATTTGAAATAAGTGGTGTGCCATTAGACGTAGCTCAAGAAGCATTGCGTTTAGCAGCACAGAAACTTCCAGTAAAAACTAAGTTTTTAATAGCTAGAGATTACGAAGCTTAATAGAAAGTATTATGAAGCAATCAGAAATTAAACAGCTATCGACAGCTGAGTTACAAGAAAAACTTGGTGAAACTAAGAAGAGTTATACAGACTTAAAAATGGCACATGCTATATCTCCTTTAGAAAACCCTATTCAGTTACGTAACGTTAGACGTGCCGTAGCGAGATTGGCGACTGAGTTAACAAATAGAGACAATCAATAATTGTATTCTGCTGAAAGATGGAAAAAAGAAATTTAAGAAAAGAACGTATAGGAGTAGTGACTAGCAATAAAATGCAAAAGTCAATTGTAGTTGCCGAAGTAAAAAAGGTAAAACATCCTATGTATGGAAAATTCGTTTTGAAAACAAAGAAATATGTTGCTCACGACGAAACAAATGACTGTAATATTGGAGATACTGTAAAGATTATGGAAACACGACCTTTAAGTAAATCTAAATGTTGGAGATTAGTAGAAATAATTGAAAGAGCGAAGTAATTATGGTACAACAAGAATCAAGATTAAAAGTAGCTGACAATACAGGAGCTAAGGAAGTTTTAACTATCCGTGTTCTTGGAGGTACAAAAAGACGTTATGCATCAGTTGGTGACAAAATTGTAGTTTCAGTAAAATCTGCAACACCAAATGGTAACATTAAAAAAGGAGCAGTTTCAACAGCCGTTGTAGTAAGAACTGCAAAAGAAGTAAGACGTCCTGACGGATCTTACATCCGTTTTGATGATAACGCATGTGTTTTATTAAACCCTACAGGTGAGATGAGAGGTACACGTGTTTTTGGACCAGTAGCAAGAGAGCTTCGTGATAAACAATTCATGAAAATTGTATCATTAGCACCTGAAGTGCTTTAATACATTAAGAAAAAATGACAAAGCTTAAAATAAAAACTGGAGATACTGTAAAAGTAATTGCTGGAGACCATAAAGGTTCTGAAGGTAAAGTGCTTAAAGTAATGAAGGACAAGAATAAAGCCATCGTGGAAAGTGTAAATATGGTAAAGAAACATACTAAGCCAAGTGCACAAAGTCCTCAAGGTGGTATTGTAGAAAAAGAAGCAGCTATTCATATATCAAATTTATCTTTATTAACAGGTAAAGGAGAAGCTACACGTGTAGGTTATAGAATGGATGGTGACAATAAAGAGAGATTTTCTAAAAAATCTAATGAAGTAATTTAGTTATGGCTTACGTTGCAAGATTAAAACAAGAGTATAAGGACAGAGTTGTTACTGCTCTTACAGAAGAATTTGGTTACGAAAATGTAATGCAAGTACCTAAACTTACTAAGATTGTAATATCTAGAGGTGTAGGTGCCGCTGTAGCAGATAAAAAGTTAGTAGACCACGCTGTGGACGAATTAACTAAAATTTCTGGACAAAAGGCTATTGCTACATTATCTAAAAAAGATGTTGCATCTTTTAAGTTACGTAAAGGTATGCCAATAGGCGCTATGGTGACATTGAGAGGTGAGCAGATGTATGAGTTTTTAGATCGCTTAGTAACTTCAGCATTACCACGAGTTAGAGATTTTAACGGTATCAAGGCTACAGGTTTTGACGGTCGTGGAAACTATAACTTAGGAGTTACAGAACAAATCATTTTCCCTGAAATTGACATTGATAAAATCAACAGAATTTCAGGAATGGATATCACATTCGTGACAACAGCTGAAACTGATAAAGAAGCAAAATCACTTTTAACAGAACTAGGATTACCTTTTAAAAAGAACTAATTATGGCTAAAGAATCAATGAAAGCCCGCGAGGTTAAGCGTGCAAAAATGGTTGCTAAATATGCAGAGAAAAGAAAGGCTCTAAAAGAAGCTGGAGATTACGAAGCATTACAAAAGTTACCAAAGAACGCTTCACCAATTCGTCAGCACAACCGTTGTAAACTAACTGGACGTCCAAAAGGATACATGAGACAATTTGGAATTTCTCGTGTAATGTTTAGAGAGATGGCTAATCAAGGGTTAATTCCAGGTGTTAAAAAAGCAAGCTGGTAAATTAAAAAGAATTATAAATTGGTTTCAGGTTTGGTAGAAATCGTTTTTACCAAAAACCGATACCGCAAATTAATAACTATGTATACAGATCCAATAGCGGATTATCTTACGAGAGTTAGAAATGCAGTTAAAGCCAACCACAGAGTGGTAGAAATCCC
>Ga0209654_1001839_pt1 | contig 15763 bp, 16 predicted proteins | sample SaaInl1SG_22_DNA_FD_184646 | JGI IMG/M metagenome (GOLD analysis project Ga0209654, IMG submission 184646) | Marine microbial communities from expanding oxygen minimum zones in the Saanich Inlet - ESP_161SG_22_DNA (SPAdes) (version 2) | ecosystem: Environmental > Aquatic > Marine > Intertidal... | reverse complement strand
AGATAAAGTTTAATACGTAATTTTGTATTCGATTTAACCAATATCCAATCATGGAAGCAACAACCAACCTAACTGAAAACCAAAACGTTTGGGGCGGAGGCAATAAACCACTCAATGCATCTTACGGTAAAATGATGATGTGGTTTTTCATTGTATCTGATGCACTTACCTTTTCTGGTTTTTTAGTCGCCTATGGCTTTTCTCGTTTTAAAAATATTGATTCTTGGCCTATTGCTGATGATGTATTTTATCACTTTCCCTTTTTACATGGCATTGATGCGCCGATGTACTATGTGGCATTGATGACCTTTATCCTTATTTTCTCGTCGGTTACTATGGTACTGGCAGTAGATGCAGGACATAAAATGCAAAAAAATAAAGTTGCCGTTTATATGTTGCTCACCATTATTGGTGGAGCAGTATTTGTAGGCTCGCAAGCTTGGGAGTGGAAAAATTTTATCAAAGGCGAATATGGGGCAGTAGAAACACGCGGTGGACAAATTTTACAATTTGTATCTGCTGACTCTGGAGATCGTATTGCACTTTCTTCTTTTGCTAGTTCGCAAGCTTCGGACCGTGCACAGCATGCTGCCGATAATGGAATTTGGTATGTTGACGAAGTCACACTTCCTACATATACAGTAGCTGAGGTACAGGAAGGCTTCTTGGCAAACCCTGACTTGCGTATAAAAACAGAAATGATTGATGCCGAAACAGGACACAAAATTGTGCTAGATCGCGCAGCTTCTGAATCGAAAATTGCCCAAGCAGTCCATGTGGTGGAAGGTGCAAACCTTATTCGAAACGAATATGGAAATCGTTTATTTGCGGATTTCTTTTTCTTTATCACAGGTTTCCACGGATTCCACGTATTTTCGGGTGTTGTCATTAACGGAATTATCTTTTTTAACGTATTGTTAGGCACCTACGAGCGTAGAGGGCACTATGAAATGGTTGAAAAAGTGGGACTCTATTGGCACTTTGTAGACCTTGTTTGGGTTTTTGTATTCACCTTCTTTTATCTTGTTTAACATGGCACATAAACTTTCTATTTTCCGAGGGCTTCTTACATTCAAGTCCAATATTCAAAAAATTTGGGGTGTACTTATTTTTCTATCTATTGTTACCGCAATTGAAGTAGCATTTGGAATTATCAAACCTGCTTTTTTACTTACGCCCGTGTTTGGGATGAAAGGGCTAAACTGGATTTTTATTATTCTAACGATTGTCAAGGCTTATTATATTGCTTGGGATTTTATGCACTTGCGTGACGAAAAACGCAGCTTTACTTCATCTATAGTGTTGCCGCTTTTAATCCTTATTCCTTACCTTATTTTTATTTTGCTTGTTGAAGCTGATTACATCTATAATGTAATGTTTGACGGATTCGTAAGCTGGAATTTTTAATTCGGTTATGAAAAAATACATCGTTCTAGCCATACTTTTTATTTTTCCGCTAGTGGTGTATTTATTTTTTGCTTCTGGAGTAAATCGCTTTGCAAAACTTCCTGTACTCACAAAAAATGTCCAGGAAATAAGTACTTACAGCGATGCGCAATTTAAAGACCGTATAACGGTTCTTGGTTTTTTTGGCAATGTCTTACAAGACAAAAAAGCATTGGCGCTAAACCTCAATCAAAAAATATATAAGCGGTTTTATAAGTTTACCGATTTTCAATTTCTTATCGCTTTACCAGAGGGGGCAGAAGTACAAGCAGAAAATCTTAAACAAGAACTTGAGGGCACTACAGGCACCGATATGTCGAGGTGGAATTTTATTTTTTTACCTCCCGACAACCTTCAAGCTGTTTTTAAAAGTTTGAATTTGCCCTTATCGCTCGATAGCAATTTATCAAATCCCTTTGTGTTTATTATTGACAGAGATGTTAATCTTCGCGGTAGAGATGACGATGATTTTTTTGGCTACGATGCACGCTCTGTTGCTGATATAAACAATAATATGGTAGATGATGTTAAGGTGATTCTGGCCGAATATCGCTTGGCTTTAAAAAAGTATAATCAAGGTCGTAAACCATAACTATGCGACGCTATTCCTACATTGCTGTAGCCTTTATTGTCTTGGTTTTTGGCATCATTTTCATTCCGCGTATAATAGAGCGTTTTCAGCAAGCCAGCTTTGTTGATAGCAATCGCTTGAGCGCGCCATTACCGCTTTCATTTATAGAACTCAATGGTGAAAAAAAACGCGTTCCTGATTTTGTTTTTACCAATCAAGATGGACGCTTCATTTCCAACGAAGACTATTTGGGTAAAGTATATGTGATCGAGTTTTTCTTTACCACATGCCCAACCATTTGCCCAATAATGAATGCCAATATGAAACGCCTTGAAGAAGCGTTTGGAACTCGAGACGATTTTGGTATTGCTTCATTTACGATTGATCCTGAAAAGGACACGCCTGAGCAACTTAAGCGCTACGCCGAAAACATGGGTGTATTTAGCCAAAACTGGCATTTTCTTACTGGAGATGCCTCAACTATTTACGAACTAGCAAATACAGGGTTTAACATCTTTGCAGGCATTAATCCTAAAGTTGCAGGTGGTTTTGAACATCAGGGCTATTTTGCCTTAGTGGATCAAAATGGCTACCTTCGTTCAAGAACCGATCGATTTGGTAATCCAATTGTATATTACTTAGGTATCCCTGAGTCTGAATTAGACGTGCAGGGTACAGATATGCTTCTCGAAGATGTTCAAAAATTGCTAGAAAATGAATAATAAATTCTTACGTCGTTACAACGCTATTATTATTGCTGTTTCCATTGTTATTCCTATTGTGGTTGCAGCATTATTTACCGTTCGTATTCCAAACGTTGCTCCCTTAAGTATGCTTCCCCCTATTTATGCTTCTATAAATGGTGTCACAGCTGTTTTATTGGTGCTTGCTGTTGCACAAATTAAGCGGGGTAATCGCAAAAATCATGAAAGATTGATGAAAATCAACATCTTTTTATCCTTACTTTTTTTGTTGATGTACATTGCCTATCACATCACTTCAGATTCTACTCCTTATGGAGGAGAGGGAATGATTAGGTATGTGTATTTCTTTATTTTGATAACACATATTTTTCTTTCTGTGGCATTAATACCGTTGGTGTTATTTACATATAAACACGCTGTATTAGGCCATTTTAAAGCCCATACACGCTTGTCAAAAATAACCTTTCCCATTTGGCTTTACGTGGCTGTCACAGGAGTGGTTGTTTATTTTATGATTGCTCCTTACTACGGATAAAATGATTGCTGAACTAACATTTTTATTTCACAAAATTTTGGGACTGCAATGCGCCATGTGCCGTGCGGTTTTAGAAACGGGCGCTGATGCCGAAACAGCCAAAAGCCTTAACGATGGTATTGTCTATTTGATGGTAGTTCCTTACATTCTTGTTGGGGTTGTAGGCTATGCCGTTTACCGTCAGTTTTACAAATAAAAATTTTGTAACATATATATTGATTGTTCGTTATGCAATTGTAACCTCCAAGACAACCTAAAAGTTGCCCTATGATAGAAATTAATGAATTACACAAGTCCTATGCTATAGGACAAAACACACTTCATGTACTAAAGGGAATAAATTTCGATGTGGCAGCGGGTGAGATGGTTGCTATTATGGGATCGTCAGGCTCTGGAAAATCAACCTTACTCAATATTTTGGGCATGTTAGATAATGCGGATTCTGGCACCTATACACTAGATAAAAACCTTATTAAAGATCTCGATGAAACCAAAGCCGCCATTTATCGCAATAAGTTTTTAGGTTTTGTATTTCAGTCGTTTAATCTTATTTCTTATAAGACAGCGCTAGAAAATGTAATGTTGCCATTATACTATCAAAAAGTAGCGCGAAAAGAACGTCAAGAACGTGCGCAAAAGTTTTTAGAACAGGTAGGATTAGGACCCTGGGCAACCCACCACCCCAACGAACTTTCAGGTGGACAAAAACAACGTGTGGCTATTGCACGTGCATTGGTTTCAGAACCAAAAGTACTTCTTGCAGATGAGCCAACAGGGGCTTTAGACTCAAAGACCTCTTACGAGCTTATGGATGTATTGCAAACCATCAACGATACAGGAATTACCTTACTCATTGTAACCCACGAAGAAGACATTGCCAATATGTGCAAGCGTATTGTGCATTTGAAAGATGGTGTAATTGTGGAAGATAAAAAAGTCAAACAAGTTAGAGCCAGTTCGTATGTGGAATAGAGACCGTTGGCAAGAAATGTTTTATACCCTGCGCAAGAATAAGTTGCGTACAATCCTTTCGGGTTTTACCGTGGCTATGGGTATTTTCATTTTTGTATTGCTTTATGGTTTTGGCAATGGACTTAAAAACTCATTTGAAGAATTTTTCTTAGACGATTCAACCAATACAGTTTGGTTATATCCAGGTCAGACAGAGAAACCTTATCGAGGCTTTAAAGCAAAACGCCGTATCATTTTTAGAAATGATGATTTGGTTGATATACAACAAAACTTTCCCTTTTTTATTGACTACATCACACCTCGTATAAGTAGAGGGGCACTTGTTAAAAGAGGCAAGGAAAGTAATAACTACACGGTTAGAGGAATTGCACCAGGGCATCAATATGCCGAAAAAACAATCATTTTAAACGGGCGTTATATCAACGAAGCAGATGTGAAAAACAAAACCAAGTTTGCTTGTATTGGCAGATTGGTTGAAAAAGATTTGTTTGGAAACAAGCCCGCAATTGGAGAGCAGATTGATGTAGGAGGGGTTTCGTTTAAAGTAGTAGGGGTGTTTACTGATGAAGGTGGCGACAATGAGGAACGTCTTATTTATATTCCATATACCACACGTCAACGCCTTGAAAAAAGCAACGACCGCGTAGATCAAATCATTGTTGCATTTCGTCCAGAACTTGGGTATGCAGGAGCGTTGTCATTGGAAAAGAAACTAAACAATTTTATGCGTAAAAAGCACAACATCGCACCTAATGACCGTAGCGGTATTTATGTACGCAATGTTGCTGCAGATCTTAAAGAGTCCCAACAATTTGCCAGCGTGCTACAACTTATTGTAACTTTTGTAGGACTGGGAACGCTATTGGCAGGTATTATTGGTATTTCCAATATTATGGTTTTTGTGGTAAAAGAACGCACCAAAGAGTTGGGCATTCGAAAAGCTATTGGTGCAACGCCCAATTCGGTAATAGGTATGATTTTACATGAATCCGTTTTTATTACCACCATTGCGGGATATGTAGGTTTGTTATCCGGAGTGGGTACGTTAGCACTCATTGGCGATTCGCTTGAAGAATATTTTATCATCAACCCATATATCAACACAAGTACTGCTGTTGCTGCAACGGTTACTTTAATTCTTTTTGGCGCAATAGCAGGCTATATTCCTGCTCGTCGTGCTGCTAAAATTAAACCCATAATTGCCTTAAGAGACGAATAATGTTTAGAACGCTTTTCGATAGAGATACTTGGCAAGAAATTTTTGGATCTATCCAAAAAAACAAACTGCGCACATTGATTACCGTAATCGGTGTGTTGTGGGGAATTTTTATTTATATCACCCTTTCGGGTGCTTCAAAAGGATTAGATAACGGATTTGAACGACAGTTTGAACAAGTTGCTATTAATTCCCTTTTTGTTTGGGCGCAAAGCACCAGTATGCCCTACGATGGATTTCGAACGGGGCGAAACATGCAACTTAAATTAGACGATCAAAACTATTTGATGCAGCGTGTACCTCAACTTCAATATGTGGCACCCAGAATTGCACGAGGTGTTTTTGGTGGAAACGGATCTTCTGTAAAACGTGACGGAAAAAGTGGAGCCTATGCGGTGTATGGCGATTTTCCCATTTTGGTGAAAATTGCCTCAAAAGATATTTTCGACGGTGGACGCTTTATCAACCAAGCCGATATTGATAACCAACGAAAAGTATGCGTGATTGGCGAGCGCACTCAAACTGAACTTTTTGAAAAGGATGAAAACCCCATTGGGAATTACATTCAGATTGATAATATGTATTTTCAAGTGATAGGCGTACATAAATTTTCTGGTGGTGGAGGATTTGAAAACGACAGTGATATTTTTATCCCTTTTACCACCTTTAAAAAATTATACAACACAGGCGATAATGTAGATTGGTTTGCCATGGCAGCCTATGACGACGCCGATGTGGTTGCTATTGAGGAGGATATTAAAGCCGCACTAAAGGTAAAACACCGTGTGCATCCAGATGATGAACGTGCCTTTGGGAGCTTCAATTTGGGAGAAGTTTTTAATCGAGTAAAAGGCTTTTCTAGCGGGATGAACATCTTGTCGCTTGTAGTGGGAATTGCCACCATTATTGCAGGCGTTATTGGTATTGGAAATATTCTATTGATTTCGGTACGCGAACGCACCAAGGAGTTGGGTATTCGCCGCGCATTGGGTGCTACACCCAGAGAAGTAAGAATGCAAATTATTATTGAATCTGTGTTCTTGACACTTATCGCAGGAATTTTGGGGATTATTTTGGGCGCTTTTGTTTTGGCTATCATTAATGTAATGACGGCTGATAATACCAGTTTTCCATACGCCAATCCAACAGTACCCATCAAATTTATTTTAGGCGCATTAGGACTTATGGTTGGATTAGGCACACTAATCGGACTTATCCCTGCACAACGCGCAGTAAGTATCAAACCCATAGACGCATTAAGAGAAGAATAATAACGAAAACCCATACAAATGAAAAAAGTCACCAAATATATTCTTATTACACTCCTAGTTTTTGGCGTGCTGTTTTCGGCAGCATATTTTGCTAAAACAAATAGTAAATCCGCTATTACCTATAAAACCGAGAAATTATTTACTACAAATATTGAAAAGGAAACGGTGGTAACGGGGAAAGTTGTTCCTGAAGACGAAGTGGAAGTAAAACCACAAATCGGAGGAATTATTGACCGTATTTTTGTTCAAGAAGGCGACCAAGTAGTCTCAGGCGATCTTATCGCGCGCATCAAGGTAGTGCCAAACGAGCAAAACCTAAACGCAGCTAAAGGACGTGTGAAAAACGTGCAAATCACCTTTGCTACACGTAAAAAAGATTTTGATCGAAATAAAACACTTTATGAAAAAGGCATTATTTCCAATGCCGATTATATCGCCAACGAGCTGTTATTTAATCAAGCAAAACAAGATGTATTAAACGCAGAAAGTGATCTTCAAATTATTAAGGAAGGTTCTATTGGTGGGTCGAGTGCTGCCAATACGGATATCCGAGCTACAGTTTCTGGAACTGTTTTGGAAATCCCCGTTAAGGAAGGTGATCAAGTTATTGAATCCAACAGTTTTAATGCCGGAACAACCATTGCGGCTATTGCAGATTTAGGCAAAATGATTTTTGAAGGCAAAGTAGATGAAGCCGAGGTGGCATCGTTGCAAGTAGGCACGCCGCTTAAGGTTAGTTTAGGCGCTATTGAGGACCAAGAATTAGACGCTTCACTACAATTTATCGCCCCTAAAGGAACTGAGGATCAAGGTGCTGTACAATTTAAAATTGAAGCCGATTTGGTGTTAAACGACAGTATTTTTGTGCGCGCGGGTTATAGTGCAAATGCGTCTATTGTACTAGACAGAAAAGAAGACGTTTTGGCACTGCGCGAAGCGCTTATTCAGTTTGATCGAAAAACACAAGACCCTTATGTAGAGGTTATGACAGGCGATCAGAAATTTGAACGCCGTGATGTAAAACTCGGGATTTCAGATGGCGTGAATGTAGAAATCCTTGAAGGTATTGCTGAAGAAGATGAGGTGAAAGTCTGGAACCGCACCGAAGAAAGAGATGAAGACAACGAAAACGAAGAAGACGATGCGTAGGATTTTATCATTTTGTACTTTATTGTTGTTGGTTTTAGGCTACAGCCAACAACCTGAACCAGCTGCACCGTGGACGCTAGAAGCTGCTGTGGCGCATGCCGTAAAAAACAACTTGCAAATCAAACAAGCCTATTTGAATGTTGTTGACGCAGAAACTTACAAAAGCCAAGCGATTGGAAATTTCTTACCTACGCTGAACCTATCTGCTGGTCATTCGTGGAATGTGGGACTAAACAGGAACTTAACGACCAATACTTTAGAAGATATGACCAACCAGTTTTCAAATGGTTCGGTGGATATGGGTGTAAATATTTATAACGGCAAGCGAAATATATACCAATTGCTAAGTGCCAACTTGGGCGTTTTGGCACGCCAATATCAGCTTGAAGACATGAAAGAAGACGTGATGCTTTTGGTGGTAAACGGTTATTTACAAGTCTTGTTTAACAAAGAAAATTTGGCGGTGCAAAACAATCAGTTGTTGGTGGCTAAAACCGAGCTGGAGCAAACCCAAGGATTAGTAGATGCCGGCGCGTTGCCAAAAGGAGAGTTGTACGAGCTCCAAGCCACTTTGGCCACACAAGAGCAGCAAGTGGTTACTGCACAAAACGATTATAAAATTTCGCGTATTTCGTTGGCGCAGCTTTTGCTTTTAGAGGATCTTGAACATTTTTCTATTGCTGATTCAGACTACGATATGGTAGCCACCATGATACTAGATAAAACACCTCAAGAATTATTTAATAAAGCGGTTTCTTCACGAAACGATATCAAATTTGCCGCAACCAATGTTGACATTGCAGAAGCAAACTTAAAAATCGCGAAGGCGGCGTACCAACCCAGTTTGTCGGGCTATTACAGTTATAGTTCGCGTCTTTCCTACGCTGATAGATTGGTGCCGACTGGTACTGTAAATCAAGTTCCCATTGGTACAGTATCTGAAACAAGGCAAGTTGTTGTGACCCCACAAGCAAAGACCGCAAGTGTATCACATTTACCCATTGGCGAACAATTAAGACAAAACGACGGACATAATTTTGGTGTCAATCTGCGTATCCCCATATTGAATGGACTTTCCGTAAAAAATAATGTCCGCCGCAATAAGGTTAGTGTAGCGCGTTCTTCTACGGTTTTAGACCAACAGAAACAAGAATTGGAACGTACCATTTACCAATCCTATGCCGACGCCAAAGGTGGACTTAAAGCCTACGAGGCGGCACAAAAAACCACACAATCGCGAAAGGAAGCGTATCAATATGCCTTAGATCGGTTTAATGCAGGTGCGGCTACATCGTTGCAGTTTTCACAAGCCAAACAACGTTACGATGCGGCGGTTTCAGCAGAACTTCGCGCTAAGTTTGATGCTGTTTTCCGCATCAAAATTTTAGAGTTCTATTTTGGTATTCCGCTAACGCTGTAAAGTAGTATTTTTGCCGCATGGCAATACTTTTGCATATCGAAACCGCCACCGAGCAATGTTCCGTTGCCTTAAGTGACAACCCAACACTGTTGGCGCAAAAATCCATTTTAGAAGGCGGATTTAAGCACGCCACCAAACTGCATGTTTTTATTGACGAAATCCTACGAGAAGCCAACATCTCCCCTTCACAATTAGATGCTGTTGCTGTGAGTGCAGGACCGGGCTCGTTTACAGGATTGCGGATTGGCAGCGTTGCCGCAAAAGGCTTATGCTTTGCCTTAGACATACCGCTGATTACCATACCCACCTTACAACTTCTAGCTGCGCCACATGTGCAAAACGCTAAAGTGGTTGCGCTTTTGGATGCTCGCCGCGATGAGGTATATACCGCAACTTTTGACGTTGGAGGTAAGGAACTTTCTCAAACGCAAGCCCATATTTTAACCGAAACTTCCTTTGCAGACCTTGACCATGAACCCGTATGCTTTACGGGAACAGGAGCTGAAAAAGCACAAAACATATTACCCGAAAACACCAACTGGCAGTTTTTGTCCACTCACCCAATTGCTACCGCTATGCCGCACTTGGCAACAGCAGCGTTTGAGAAAAAAGAGTTTACAGATAGCGCCACTTTTGCCCCTACCTATATTAAGCCAGTGCGTATTACGCCTTCTAAAAAAGATGCGCTGGGTAGGGTGGTGTAGTTTATCTGAAGATCAACTATAATCAGCCAAAGGCTGAATGTAATCCAACGGTCTGTGCAAACGCAGTAGGGGCGCATAGCCCCTATTGTCGTTTTGCACTTTGTTATGGGCAATTATTTCGGGTCAACACATTCCACACACCATGCAGAATTATCACAAGCACCATTTGAAATTAAAGCATCGTCCCCATTGTCTAAACACTTTTTTATTTCTTTACCACATTGCCATTTATTCGTACAAGTAGTCCCATCTGATCGATAAGCATACTGTCTTTTGGCAAAACTTCCAAGTTTAATAGTTTCTTTTGTTTCTCCCTTTAAACTGAAAGTTGCTGTTTGAAATCCATTTGAATCAACCTTGCTGAACAATAAATCGATATCTTCTGGAGGATAATAGTTACCTAATTCATCCATAATCGATAACGCATTATCCACAAAAGCATCCTGTACGACAGGTTCATTTACTTGATTTTGACTACAAGCAAGCAGAGAAAATATTGCAATCAATAAAATTGAATTTTTCATCGTATTTAAATTTAAAATTTACGCCTCAGCATTTTTTCAGGAGTGTTGAGGCTCGCAAAATGCCACCAAAGAAAAACTGATTTCTTTAGTTTCTCCCGCTAAGGACAATCACTTTTGTTTTCTCTTTAATTTTTCTCCCAAGCAGAAAACGTTTTCTCGGGTTTGGTTAGACCTAGGGTTTTAATTGCCCATAACGACCCCGCTAAACGGAGTTAGGTTCGGGGTTTTGAATATCGAGTTTACTCGCATATTCAAAAGACCACAAGAACCTGACCAAATTGCGTTTTAGCACCTGTTGGATTGCGTTTTGCTCGATGCCAGTCTTTGGCTGTCTGTTTTATTGCTCATGTTGCAATTTGGTTTAGCGGGGTCGTTGGATTACATTTCCAAAGGGGCGGGAACAGCTATGCTGTGTAGCAACTTTGGTCAGCCAAAGGCTGAATGTAATCCAACACCTAAATATACGAATGTCGTATATCCGACTTTTATACATTTCGTATATCCATTTTAAAGATTTAGTAGCATCTATTTTCAAATCAATGAAATAAACTATATTTATATGAAATATCGATTTACCTAAAGCGAATGTTATGTGTACCAACATCAACAACCTACTTTCCGATTTTGTTATAAAACTACGTCTGCAACGTTATGCCCCTTCAAGCATAAAAACCTATAAAAATGCGCTTTCCAAATTTTTGATTGCTTTTCAGCAATATGATTTAGAACAAATAACCGTGCAACAAATCCAAAACTTTATGCACAATTTGCAAGTCAAGCATCATATCAGCTCAATCTATCAAAAACAAATTTTAGCAAGTATTACCAAGTTTTATTTGCTTTATTACAACCGTAAGTTAAACTTGTCTGCCTTTTACCCCAAGCGCAATTCCAAGCCACTTCCCAAATACCTATCAGTATTAGAAGTGAAAAGACTGCTAAAACAATGCACGAACCTAAAGCATACCTGTATTTTAAAAATCCTTTACGGCTGTGGGTTGCGCGTATCGGAAGTTATTGCGCTAAAAATTGCAGATATTGACTCTTCTGCTATGCGTGTTATGGTACGTGCTGCCAAAGGTAAAAAAGACCGCGTGCTTCCGCTGCCACAAACATTACTTCAAAACCTACGGCAATACTACCTAGCGTATCGCCCCAAAGACTATCTTTTTGAAGGGCAATATGGCGGAAAATATACCGCAAAAAGTATTCAGAATTTTATTAAAAAATATGCTCGAGGAGCCAATCTTCAAAAATCAGTTACTCCTCATATGCTGCGTCATTCCTATGCCACCCACCAACTCGAAAATGGCATTAACATTAGGTACGTGCAAGAGTTGCTAGGGCATAATTCCATCAAAACCACGGAGCTTTATACGCACGTAACTAAAATCTCAAAAAATAATATTACAAGTCCGCTAGACCAATTGTGAGGCTACACCGCCTTGAGCACATGGGTTACAATCCCCCAGATAATCAGTTCGTTTTCTTCGGTTACTTGCAGGGGCTTATAGCGGTCGTTTTCGGGCATCAGCCATACACAGTCTTCAGCTACTTTTAATCGCTTTACGGTAAACTCCCCATCTACAAAACACACGGCAATTTTGCCGTTTTCGGGTTCTAAGCTTCGGTCAATGACAAGCAAATCGCCATCGTCCAGTCCGGCTCCTACCATAGACTGTCCTGCAACGCGTGCATAAAACGTAGCCACTTTATTTTTTACCACTACGTTGTCTAAGCTAATACGCACTTCTTTAAAGTCGTCTGCTGGCGAGGGAAACCCTGCCGAAATACCTTCTCCGGCAAGCCACACATCAGGTTTGTTGCTGCTATCGTCGGGGCTATAAAAGTGGAGGGTGCTCGATTTTTTCATTTAACCTTAATAATATCGTTAATGTCAGTGGTATAGCGCGGCGACAGATGCGCTTGTTTCATTTTAAAGGTTCGGGATAGGTCTTGGTTGGCGAGTTTTATTTTATGCGGCCCATACTTGCGGTGCAAGTGGTCTATGCGCTGCATAAGGGCGTCGTGGCGCGCATCTTCTTTGTCAAACAGCGTAAGTTGTTGGGCGTTTTTGGGTATAATTCCCGTAACCATCACGCCCGCTTTTTTATATTGAATACCATTTTTATAGATACGCTCAAGTCCTTTTAGTGCGTACTTGCTAACGGTCAAGCTCGACTGTGAAGCAAACGGCATCGGGATGAGTATGCCGTTGCGGTATTGCGGCAAATCGGGCATAAACGGATTGCTGCGTACAAACACATAGACCGCATGGCAGTTGCTGCCTTGTTTGCGTAATTTTTCGGCACAAAGCGTTGCGTAAGTAGAAATGCGTTCGCGCATTTCTTCATAGGAGGTAATAAGCGATTCAAAACTACGGGTGGTAGCAATGGCTTTTTTGGGCGATGGTACCATTTCCATGCGAATGGTAGCTGTTCCTTCCAAATCTTTTTTAAGGCGAAGCCCCACTACGCTCATGTGTTTGCGCACCCACTCGTCTGAAAGTTGGGTAAAGTCATAGGCAGTTTTGACATTGCTAAATGCCAGTCGGCGGGCGTGTTGGCGCCCGATGCCCCAAACGTCTGCAATGGGCAGCCACTTCAAGGCTTTGATGCGTTTTTCTTCGGAGTCAATGACGTAAACCCCATTGGTTTTGGCGGCAAATTTTTTGGCTACTCGATTCGCTACTTTCGCAAGTCCTTTGCTGGGGCCAAGTCCAATGCTTACGGGCATACCGGTCCATTTGCGTACGCGTTTGCGCATTTGTTGCGCATAGACTTCCATATCGTACTGTTGAAATCCGTCAAAGTGCAAAAAGGCTTCATCGATACTATATACTTCCACCTCGGGGGTAAACTGTCGTAGTACGTCCATTACGCGCTGGCTCATATCGCCATAAAGCGGGTAGTTCGACGAAAAAACACGTACGTTATGTTGCCTAAAAAAGGACGCAAATTTGTGTGCTGGCGCTCCCATGGGAAGCCCAAGCGCTTTGGCTTCGTTGCTGCGGGCAATTACACAACCGTCATTGTTGGACAAAATCGCAATGGGCTTGCCTTCCAATGTGGGTTGGAAAATGCGCTCGCACGAAGCGTAGAAGTTGTTACAATCGACTAAAGCAAACACCTTCAAAACTACATTTTTTTACTATACATACATATTCTTTTTTTTACAAAAATGACGTGCAAATAAATGCAAATACAGTACATTTGTTTTGTACAACCAACCTCGATGGACAAGTTTTCGTTTCTCAATGCCGCCCACACGGCGCATTTTGCACAGCTCTACGACCAATACCTAATCGATCCAGATAGCGTAGAACCCAGCTGGCGTGCCTTTTTTCAAGGCTTTGACTTTGGTTTAGAAAATGGCGAACAGCAAACCAGTGACGCCATTCCCGAAAATGTTCTTAAAGAATTTCAAGTCTTAAAACTCATTGACGGCTATCGCGGAAGTGGACATTTGTTTACACGGACCAATCCTGTTCGAGAGCGTAGAAAATATAAGCCTACACTGGCCATTGAAAATTTTGGCCTATCGCACAACGATTTACACACCGTATTTTCCGCAGGAGATATTATTGGAATAGGCCCGGCTACCCTTGCGGATATTATTGTGCACTTGGAACGTATTTACTGCGAATCTATTGGGTTGGAATATATGTTTATTCGACATCCAAATCGAGTACAATGGATTCAAAAATGGATAAATAAAAATGGGAACCACCCGAACTTTAGCGTAGAAGAAAAGAAACACATTCTTAAAAAGTTAAACGAAGCCGTTGCCTTTGAAAGCTTTTTACACACCAAATACGTAGGGCAAAAACGCTTTTCCCTTGAAGGGGGAGAATCGCTTATTCCGGCACTCGACGCGCTGATTGAAGGTGCTGCCAAAGACGGTGTTGAAGAATTTGTGGTTGGAATGGCACACCGTGGAAGGCTGAATACGCTCACCAACATTTTTGGAAAGCCTGCACAAGATATTTTTAGTGAATTTGACGGAAAAGACTACGAGGAAGAAGTTTTTGACGGCGATGTTAAATACCATTTAGGCTGGACCTCAAAACGCCTCACTGATGCGGGCTATCAAGTCAATATGAACATTGCACCAAACCCATCCCACTTAGAAGCCGTTAATGCGGTAGTGGAAGGGATCTCTAGAGCAAAACAAGATAGAAACTACAAAGGTGACAGGGGCAAAGTAATGCCCATTCTCATTCATGGAGATGCGGCTATTGCGGGTCAAGGCGTGGTATATGAAGTAGTGCAAATGGCACAACTCGACGGCTATCGTACCGGTGGAACCGTACATATTGTGGTAAACAATCAAATTGGATTTACCACCAATTATTTAGACGGACGTTCGAGTACGTACTGTACCGATATTGCCAAAGTAACTTTATCGCCCGTATTGCATGTCAATGCCGACGACGCGGAGGCAGTTGTTCACGCCATGAATTTTGCATCGGCTTATCGCAATCATTTTTCTAGAGATGTGTTTATTGATTTGTTGGGTTATCGAAAATACGGCCATAACGAAGGAGACGAACCTCGATTTACCCAGCCAAAATTGTACAAAGCCATTGGCAAGCACAAAAACCCACGTGATATTTATGCTGAAAAGCTCATCACAAGAGGGGTTATAAATCAAGAGGAGTTGACGCAAATGGAAGCGGTTTACAAACAATCCTTAGAAGAAAAATTAGAAGATGCACGTCAAGCGTCTAATACCGTAATTACGCCCTTTATGCAAGACGAATGGGCAGGATTCCAATTGGCAAAAGAAGCGGATATGTTGCAACCCGTTGACACCTCTTTTCCTTTGGATAAATTGGATGGTATCGCAGAAACATTGACCACATTACCTTCAGATAAAAATTTCTTGCGTAAAACGGTTCGCTTGATTGCAGACCGAAAAGCCATGTATTTTGAACGCAATAAGCTAGATTGGGCCATGGGTGAATTACTCGCCTACGGCTCGCTACTTTCTGAAGCGCATGATGTACGTATTTCAGGTCAAGATGTAGAACGAGGAACGTTTTCACATCGACATGCAGTACTGAAAGTCGAAGACTCTGAGGAAGAGGTTGTGTTGCTCAATAGCTTGCATAAATCGCAAGGTAATTTTGATATTTACAATTCATCGCTTTCGGAATACGGCGTAATGGGATACGACTACGGCTATGCCATGGCAAGCCCAAATACACTAACCATTTGGGAAGCTCAGTTTGGCGATTTTAGCAACGGTG
>Ga0209654_1001834_pt1 | contig 15787 bp, 17 predicted proteins | sample SaaInl1SG_22_DNA_FD_184646 | JGI IMG/M metagenome (GOLD analysis project Ga0209654, IMG submission 184646) | Marine microbial communities from expanding oxygen minimum zones in the Saanich Inlet - ESP_161SG_22_DNA (SPAdes) (version 2) | ecosystem: Environmental > Aquatic > Marine > Intertidal... | reverse complement strand
CGTGAACGCGATCGTGCTCGGGTTGGAAACGTCTAAACCGATTATGGCACAGTTTGGCACTTTGATTTTGGCGATTGATCAAGTGTGTCTTGCTATTTTTGTCTTGGAGATCGTGGCCAAGCTGATCGCAAGAGGCACGCGTTTCTTCCGCAATGGCTGGAACCTGTTTGATTTTGCAGTCGTTGCGATTGCGCTTGTGCCGTCTACCGGTGGTCTGTCGGTCCTGCGGGCACTGCGTATTCTGCGTGTTTTGCGTGTCGTTTCTGTCGCGCCAAGCCTACGCCGTGTTGTGGAGGGGTTTGTTACAGCGCTTCCTGGAATGGGCAGTGTTTTCCTGCTGATGTCGATCATCTTCTATATTGGTGCTGTGATTGCGACGAAACTATTTGGCGCTGATTTTCCGCAGTGGTTCGGATCACTTGGTCAATCAGGCTATACGCTGTTTCAAGTGATGACGCTTGAGAGCTGGTCCATGGGCATCGTGCGTCCAGTGATGGAACTATACCCCTATGCTTGGGCGTTCTTCTTGCCGTTTATTCTGGTGACGACGTTTGCCGTGGTTAACCTGTTGGTGGGTTTGATTGTGAATTCCATGCAGGACGCGCATCAGGAAGAGGATGTGCAGCGAACCGATGCCTACCGCGATGACGTTTTGGCACGGCTCCAAGCGATAGAAAAGTTGCTCCAAGAGACAGCAGAGTCACAACAGCGTCAAAGTAAATGATTTCCTTTTGAACAACGGCCAAAACCGTTTAAGAAAAGTGCAACTTATAAGCGTATAATTTTGAGGCAGTACTTTTCATGAAACGACGGATTGTTCTTCTTTCAGCGGCATCCGCATTGCTGCTTACTGCATGTGGCAGCAAATTTAAGCGATATAATGGCCCTGAGGTCACGCGCGTCATCGTTTTCAAAGGTGAGCGTAAGATGCATCTGATGCATAAAGGCAAAGCACTGCGCAGCTATGATTTTGATCTTGGCTTTGCGCCATATCAGCATAAGCGAGAAGAGGGTGATGGCCGCACACCTGAGGGCAATTACATTATTGACCGACGAAACCCGAATTCAAAGTTCCACTTGTCAATTGGGATTGATTATCCAAATGCGCAAGACATCGCAAAAGCGCGTGCCGCGGGCGTCAGTCCGGGTGGTGATATCTTTATCCACGGGCAGCCAAACGCGTTCGTTCCAAAGGGTCCCGATTGGACTGCTGGATGTATTGCTGTGACGAACAAGGAAATGGAACAGATCTACGCCATGGTTAAAAATGGCGCGCCAATCACAATCTATCCCTGATTAATTCGCTGCGAGCTGCAGTGGCGGCGCACTTGATGGTGCGCCTGTCACCAGTGTCCACCAAATCTTGCCGTTGGATTCCTGGAAATAGGCAAAGCCCATCTGAGTAGCTGTTTTATCAAGAACCACGTTGCGTGTGCTTGGGTCTTCCATCCATGCGCCTAGAGTTTCGAGTTCTGTCTCATATGTCTCAGAGATGTTTTCGCCTTTCAGCTCACCAAAATATCCAACGCGGCGTACACGATCGATCGGGGAGGACCCGTCGGAGCCAAAGTGCCAAGGGCGGTTCTGAATGGACATATCACGCGAATGCGTTGCTGCAGCTGCGTTGAGTTTGGCATCAAGCTGTAGCGGTGCTGCGCCAGACGCTTGGCGAAGTGAGTTGACGGCATCAAGCATACGGAATTGTATCTTCGGTAGCTCGTTTGAGCCAATGCGGTAGGCTTTTGGAAGTGGTTTGCCATCTGGCGCTAGGGTGGTTTGTGAGCCGCCACATGCTGACAAAACCAGCAGTGCTGATATTAATAGAAATCCGATGCGCGTCATTTAACTTACCCTAGCCTGCTTTTTTTCTAGCACTATCCCCCAATGCGTTGCGATTCAAACCCACAATCGGTTGAGAATCGCACAAATGCGTGCGTTTGAATTGCGAGTGAGGCTTTCGCGCACTAATGTGCGCTATAAAAACCAGTGTTTGAATTGGAGAGCGGTATGAGTGGACAATCAAATAAGGCGTTAAGCCGTCGTAGCTTTATCGGGGCGGCCGGTGCATCGGTTCTTGCAGCTCCTGCGATCGCCCAGCAAGCTTTGGCGACGCAGCCAGGATTGCCAAGCAATGGAACCGTAGAACTTGAGCGCGATATCAGCGAAGCGGTGCGCCGCAACATTTCGTCGTTTCGCACGCTGGATTGGCAGCCTTATTTTAACAATTTGACTAACGGTGCGATCTTGGTCGATATTTCAAGTCGGGCTTTGCATTATTGGTCCGAAGGGGGTGATACGTATAAACTGTATCCATCTTCTGTACCGTTAACGCCTGATTTGACGAAGAAAGGCCGCACGAAAGTGGTGCGTAAGGTTGAAGGTCCGACTTGGCGACCCACACCATCCATGAAGAAGCGTAATCCTGAATGGCCTGATGTTGTTGAGCCAGGCCCAGATAATCCGCTTGGTACGCATGCGTTGTATCTGAGCTGGACCTATTATCGCATTCACGGAACGCACGACACGCGAAAAATTGGCCGTCGGTCGTCAAATGGGTGTATTGGCCTTTATAATGAGCACATTGCGCAGCTGTTTGGGATGGCCAAAGTGGGCACACAAGTGTTGCTTATTTGACGACATCATGTCGATCTTGGGCTGAATGGTTAAAAGATGGATTTGCATTCCGTTAAAATATCTGTTTAGAACGAGAAACGAGTTTTAAGTCTTGCGTGCTTGTAGTCCTATGTTTGGGCTGTAAGCAAATTCTAGAGGATACTACAATGAAAAAAATCGCACTTGCTGCTGCACTTTCCGTCGCTGCTTCCACAGCTTTCGCTGGGAACACGTCAGCTCCAATCATGGAAGCTCCAATCATCGTTGAAGAAGCAACAGCAGCTTCTTCTTCTTCCAACATCATCGTTCCACTGTTGATCTTGGCTGTATTGGCTGCGGCTCTTTCCTAAGCTTTTCGCTAGGAAGACACAGTTTAGGAAGGGCGGTACCATTTGGTGCCGCTCTTTCTTTTTGTCTAAACGTTTTTAATTGAGCGCGTAAACGCGCAAAGTTTTAGCATATCTTAAAAGATATGCAGTATTGCCGCCGGCGGGAGTTTATCTGGAAAGATGAAGCTTTTAGTCGAGCCAACCTTTGAGGTTTTCTTCGATTACGGCTGAGAGCGCAGTGATGTGAGCTGGATCATCATTGAGGCATGGGATGTAGCTGAAGTGTTCACCACCACCCTCTTCAAAGCTCTCTTTGATTTCTTCGTTAATCTCTTCCAGCGTTTCAATACAATCTGCCGAGAACGCGGGTGCAATGACGGCAATGTTCTTTTTGCCATCCTCTTCCGCGAGGCGCGCCACTTCTTTCACTGTGTAGGGCTGAAGCCATTCTTCAGGGCCAAACTTAGATTGAAACGTCGTCGCGATTTCTGTGTCGGCCCAGCCAAGGCGTTCTTTCAGAAGGCGCGTCGTTTTTTGGCATTGGCAGTGGTAGGGGTCACCCTCCATCAGGTAGCGCTTTGGAACGCCGTGATAAGAGCACACCAAGATGTCTGGTTTCCGCACCGCCGCTGCGTAGGCGCGCTCAACAGACTGTGCGAGTGCTTCGATGTAGAGCGGATGTTCGAAGTAGGGTTCGATCGTGCGTGTTGTGGGTTGCCATTTTTCTTCCATCAAAGCGCGAAAGAATTGATCGTTCGCTGTGGCGGATGTGGCACCTGCATAGTGTGGGTAAAGCGGGACAAACAAGATTTTGGTGCAGCCTGCTTCGACCATCTCGCGCACTTTGCTTTTGGTCGAAGGGTTGCCGTAGCGCATGCAGTAATCAACCATAACGTCATCGCCGTAGCGCGCCTTCATGGTTTCGCGGATAGCGGCGTTTTGTTGTTTGGTAATTGTGAGGAGCGGGCTTTCGTTTGCTTCCTCATTCCAGATTGTGCGGTACGCAGCACCGGAGGTGAATGGACGCTTGGTCAGGATGATGAGCTGCAAAAGCGGCTGCCAAAGCCAAGGAGAATAATCAATGACGCGACGGTCGGAAAGAAACTCGCCCAAATAGCGACGCATGGACCAGTAGTCCGTATCGTCGGGTGTCCCAAGGTTTGACAAAAGGACGCCGACCTTTGGTTTAGGCAGCTTAGGGTGATCATCTGGGGCATGCATTGGGCAGGTCATAGGAATTGTGTCGTCACGCATGGGGTCACTCCGAAGTGTCTTGTTGATACGCCAGATAAGCGAAATATGCGTGCGGTCAATCGCGCAGCGGCTTTTCTGTTGTTTTCAGGGCATCCGCGAGGCGAGTTGTCGCAGATCCTGGGCGCAAAGGTTTGGGTTGGTCTGCGGATGGAGCCCAGCCGGATAGGAATAGAAATTCGAACGTCGCGATGATTTTGCCATCCTCAGAAAACGTCTGATCGTATAGCTCTGCGCATCGCTCAAAGACGGAGCGTCGCGTTGGGCGGCGCAGACGTGCGTTAAGCGCGTTTGTTTCGCCAAATTTACGCAAGTCCCGCATCAAATGGTAAACGCTTTGATAGCTGGTTTTGATTGTGATGCTGTCAGCCACAGGCAGAGCAAGCCCTGCGCGTTGTAAGAGCGCACCAAGATCGCGAATTTCGCCCATAGGTGTAATGCGCGGAGAAAGACCACCTGTAACTTCGCTCTCGGCCTGAGCGAGACAGGAACGGAGTTCATGAAGGGTTTGGCCGCCAAGACAGGCTGCTTGAAAATGACCATCGGGTCGCAGGGCGCGAGCGCTTTGAATGATCTGGCCGACAGGATCGTTTGCCCAATGCAGCGCCATAAAGTGGATCGCAAGATCATGGGCGGCTGGGGTGACGTGAAGGGTTTCTGCGTCCTCAATCAGTTGCGCGCCAACAAGGAACTGATCGGCAGGGCCGATAATTATCGGATCTTTAAACTCCCTGTTAACCAGACTCAGGCGATCAAGCAGTTCATCGCGCGCAATCTCGTGCAAAAAGCGATCGCTCGCGCGGGAGCGGTTGCGAAGCAGGGCGGTGAGATCAGTGAGGAGTGGAGTGTTTTGCATATGTCACGTCTTATTGCGCGAGGACCGATCTTACAAACCTTTGTGCATGCGGTTTTTCCGCCCGAATGTCTTTCGTGCCGGACGCGTGTGGCAAGTGATGACGGGCTGTGTGGCCCGTGTTGGCGCGATACCGCGTTTATAACGGGTGACGTTTGTGATGCTTGCGGGGTGCCTATGCATGGTGATGTGCAAAGCGGTGATCGATGTGACGACTGTATGAGCATTGCGCGACTTTGGTCTCAGGGGCGGGCCGCACTGTTGTATAAGGATCGTGGGCGCGCCTTGGTATTGGCGCTAAAGCATAGTGACCGCCATGATATTGTGCGTCCGGTGGGTCTGTGGCTTGCGTGGGCTGTGAAGGACATCTTGCGCGACGATATGTTAGTTGCGCCTGTTCCACTGCATTGGACACGCATGGTGCGCCGTCGATACAACCAATCGAGTTTGATCGGCCAAGCCATGGCGCGCGAGGTTGGTGCTTCGTTTAGTGCTGATCTGTTGATGCGTACGCGCGCGACAGTGTCCTTGGATGGAAAGTCTCGTAAAGAGCGGTTCGCCGAATTGCAGGGCGCCATTGTTGTGAACCCAAAACGCGTGGGGGAGATGATGGGGCGTTCAATCTTGCTGGTTGATGACGTGATGACATCGGGCGCAACGCTCGCCGCCTGTGCAGAAGCGTGTCTTACATCACAGGCGAGCGAGGTTTGTGTTGTGACCCTAGCGCGCGTGGCTAAGGATGACTAACTTACGAGCAAGCTGAAAAGGAATATGCTCGTGAAACAAGTTGAAATCTACACATCGCCGCTTTGTGGTTTTTGCCATGCCGCGAAACGTTTGCTGACGTCAAAAGGCGTTACGTTTTCCGAAGTCGACATTGCAGTTGAGCCTGAGCGCCGTGCAGAGATGATGCAGCGCGCGAATGGTGGGCGTACTGTGCCGCAGATTTTCATTGGTGACGCGCACGTTGGTGGTTGCGATGAGCTTTATGCGTTGGAACGCGCTGGCAAGCTGGATGGCGTGCTCGCAGCCTGATGCTGGTTGCACTGATTCAAACAACGTCAAGCGACGATCCGCGCGAGAACCTTGCGCGGATTTCTGCGCGCATTCGCGAAGCGGCGAATGATGGTGCGCAATTTATTTTGACGCCCGAAGTAAGCAATTGTGTTTCCATGAGCCGCGCGCATCAAGAACAGGTTTTGCAGCTCGAAGAAGATGATCTCTCGCTAGCGGGCTACTGTGCGCTGGCAGCTGAGCTTGAGACGTGGTTGTTGATAGGCTCGCTTGCGTTGAAGACAGGGGATGCGGACGGGCGCTTTGCAAATCGTTCTTTCTTGATTGACCCAAGCGGAGCGATTGTTGCGCGCTACGACAAAATCCACATGTTCGACGTCGATGTGAGCAAAGATGAAACCTACCGCGAATCCGATGGCTATCGACCGGGAACACAAGCGGTTGTTGCACAGACGCCCTTCGGGGATTTGGGATTGAGCATTTGTTACGATTTGCGCTTTGCTTACTTGTACCGCGCTCTGGCGCAGGCGGGCGCAGAGATTTTGACGGTGCCGGCAGCGTTCTCTCCCGTCACGGGCAAGGCGCATTGGGAATCGCTATTACGTGCGCGCGCGATCGAAACGGGTTGTTATGTGTTAGCGCCTGCGCAAACCGGAACACATAGCGCTGGGCTTGGAAAAGCGCGGCAAACTTATGGTCATTCCCTTGTGATTTCGCCTTGGGGCGAGGTTTTGGCAGATGGTGGAACCGAAGAACGTACTGTCTTGGTTGAAATTGACCGCGCAGAAGTGGCACAAGCAAGACGGAAGATCGCGGCGTTGTGTCGTGATCGAAGTTTTGAAGGACCCTGATGTCCGAAGATGCGAATGCTTTAGCAGTGAGGTTGTTCAGTGAAATCCTGACCTCTGATCAACTGCTGCGTAACAAGTTGGGTCGCGTTTTGCCCAAAGGGATGGAGCTGTCGCATTTTTCCGTTCTGAATCATTTGGCTGGCAAGTCGCGTGAACGTACGCCAGCGCAATTGGCCAAAAGTTTCCATCTCACGCGTGGGGCGATGACCAACACTTTGGGCAAATTAGAGTGCGCCGGATATATTCATATTCGCCCAGATTGGGATGACGCGCGACGCAAACAAGTTGCGATTAGCCCGTCGGGACGCGCGGCACGCGATGCCGCGTTACTTGAGATGGATCCGGTTATTTCAGAGATCGTCGAAGCGCTGGGCAGTGAAAAGCTGCGCGCAGCTTTGCCGTTTTTGCGTGATTTGCGACTGATGCTCGAGAAAGCGTGATCCACGCCGGAAGAGTTTTGTGCCTCCGGCGGGGATATTTACGGAGAGAGGAAGCGCTAGCTTGGTTTTACACTGGCCGTTACGTAGTTCACGCTCAGATCTCGGTCAGACAGGCTCCAGCTCCAAAGGATTGGATTGAACACAAAGCCCTTGCGATCAACTGGGTTCACACCTGATTGAGACAATAGATCACAAAGCTCATCTGGCGTGATGAACTTGTTCCATTCGTGCGTCCCCTTGGGTAGCCAGCGCATGATGACTTCGGCTCCAATGATCGCCATCGCGTAGCTTTTTGGATTGCGATTGATGGTAGAGCAAACGTGCAAACCACCGGGTTTCAAAAGTTGCTGACATGCTGTGAGATACGCAAGCGGGTCGGCCACGTGTTCGACCACTTCCATATTGATCACAACATCAAACTGCTCACCTGCTTCGGCAAGGGCTTCGGCGGTGGTGCAGCGATAATCAATAGTCAGGCCGGATTGTTCTGCGTGGACTTTTGCGACCGGTATATTGCGTTCTGCTGCGTCGGCACCAACAACAGTTGCACCAAGACGCGCCATTGGTTCGGACAAAAGACCACCGCCGCATCCAATATCCAAGATGCGCAGACCTTTAAATGGCTCTTGGGTGCTCAGATCGCGATCAAACTCACCTGCGATCTGGCTGGTGATATAGTCGAGGCGGCAAGGGTTAAGCATGTGCAAAGGTTTGAATTTACCTTTTGGATCCCACCATTCGGCGGCCATAGCTTCAAATTTTGCGACCTCTGAGGGATCCACTGTGGTTTGGGCGGCTTGCATTCCTGTCTCCATATGCTCATCTGGGCTTAACGGGCCTTCAAAGGGTTATATAGGATGGATCTCGATAAAATCTCAGGCCAAAAGAGCGCGGTGCAATATTTGTACCCGCCGATTGACCCGTTCGATCAACGTATGATGGAGATGCCAGGGGGGCATAACATTTATGTTGAGCAATGTGGCAACCCCGATGGCATTCCTGTAATTGTCCTTCATGGTGGCCCTGGTGGTGGCTGTAGCCCTGCGATGCGGCGTTACTTTGATCCTTCGGTGTACCGTGTTGTGCTGTTTGACCAGCGAGGATGTGGCCGTTCTCGTCCGCATGCGTCTGTTGAGAACAACACGACGTGGGATCTGGTCGCTGACATTGAGCGCATTCGTGATGCTTTGGACATCAAACAGTTTATCGTCTTCGGTGGAAGCTGGGGTGCGACATTGGCGCTGATCTATGCAGAAACCCACCCAGGCAGTGTGACCCATTTGGTTTTACGCGGTGTCTTCCTAGCGATGCAGCGAGAGCTGGATTGGTTTTATAGCGGCGGCGCTGGACAATTTTGGCCAGAAACATGGGCGAATTTTGTGAAACTTGTGCCTGAGGATGAGCGCGGCGATTTCATTGGTGCGTATCATAGGCGTTTGTTCAGCGGTGACTACCAGCTAGAGACGCGTTTTGCCAAAGCATGGTCAAGCTGGGAAAATGCATTGGCGTCGGTCTATTCGAATGGACGTAGCGGTGATGCACCGGGAGAGTATGCGCGTGCGTTTGCGCGATTGGAAAACCATTATTTCGTGCATGGGGCTTTCTTGGAAAGCGATGGTTGGATTTTGGACAACGTTGATCGCATCAGTCATATCCCAAGTGTGATTGTGCAGGGGCGCTATGATATGATTTGCCCCCCAAAGTCTGCTTATGATCTTGCTCAGAACTGGCCGAATGCAGACTTACGCATGGTGCGTAATGCGGGGCATGCCTTGAGTGAGCCGGGCATAAGTGCGGAGCTTGTGCGGGCGATGGATCAGATAGCAGAAAGTTTTGCGTAAAAAAGGCCGCCCGGTGAGAGGGCGGCCTTAACTGAGAACTCGTTACAACAAGGAAGAATTGCACGTAAAAAGTGTTTTTTATTAGGTAGTACAATCTTTAAGCGGTGTGCGCCGCAATAGAAGGTGATGTTATCTTCGAAGAGTGTTGCTTTGTTATTGTGACATGGTGGCCTTGCGGACTCAGTTAGTCTTGTCTATACGCCTCTCAACAGCGGCGCGGCTGGGTCCAAACCAAACGCTCCACCGAGAACGATCAACGGGCCGCGCGCCCGTTTTTTTGTGCCTGAGTGCAGGCAGGATAAGTTATGAACAACGATTTGATTGCCAAAGCTGCTATCGACCAACGCCTTGCTGGCATCATCACGCCTGTGATTGAAGATCTTGGGTTTGAATTGGTGCGCGTGCGCTTGATGTCGGGCAAAACGACGACTTTGCAGATTATGGCGGAACGCCCTGAGGGTGGCATTGAAGTTGATCAATGTGCAGCGATTAGCACTGCGGTCAGCGCGACTTTGGATGTCGAAGATCCGATTGTGGACGAGTACACGCTTGAGGTGTCGAGCCCTGGTATCGACCGTCCTTTAACACGTCTTAAGGATTTCGCGACGTTTGAAGGGTATGAAGCTAAAATTGAAACGACTGAGCTGATTGATGGCCGCCGTCGTTTCAAAGGCCAGCTTGCAGGTGTTGAGGGCAATGATGTGCTGATCAACATCGAAGAGGGGACTGTCGGTTTGAACTTTGATTGGCTGAGCGATGCCAAATTGGTTCTCACAGATGAGTTGATCACAGAAATGCTACGCCAGCGCAAAGCCGCAGGCGATATTAACGAAGATGAGTTTGACGAAATTGAAACGGATGAAACGCCGTTGTCGGAGGAGAAATAACCATGGCTATCACCTCAGCGAACCAGCTTGAGCTGTTGCAAACCGCAGAAGCGGTTGCGCGCGAAAAGATGATTGATCCGGGTCTTGTGATTGAGGCCATGGAAGAAAGCCTCGCACGGGCTGCGAAGTCGCGTTACGGCGCTGAGATGGATATTCGTGTGGCGATTGATCGTAAAACAGGTCGCGCAACCTTCACGCGCGTTCGCACGGTTGTTGAGGATGAAGAGCTTGAGAACTATCAAGCGGAGTTCACCGTAGAGCAGGCCAAGCAATATATGGCCGATCCAGAAGTGGGTGCGACCTTTGTTGAAGAAGTGCCACCTGTCGAAATGGGCCGCATTGCTGCGCAATCTGCCAAGCAGGTGATTTTGCAAAAGGTACGCGAAGCTGAGCGTGATCGTCAGTTCGAAGAGTTCCAGGATCGTGCAGGCACAATCATCAATGGCGTCGTGAAGCGTGAAGAGTATGGCAACGTGATCGTTGATGTAGGTCGCGGTGAAGGCATTCTGCGCCGCAACGAGAAGATCGGCCGCGAAAGCTACCGCCCGAATGATCGTATTCGTTGCTTCATTAAAGATGTGCGCCGCGAAGCACGTGGACCGCAGATTTTCCTATCTCGCACAGCGCCTGAATTCATGGCTGAGCTGTTCAAGATGGAAGTTCCCGAGATTTACGACAACATCATCGAGATCAAAGCAGTCGCCCGTGACCCCGGTTCACGCGCGAAGATTGCTGTGATTTCACATGACGGCTCTATCGATCCTGTCGGTGCGTGTGTTGGTATGCGTGGTTCGCGTGTTCAGGCCGTTGTGAATGAACTTCAGGGCGAAAAGATCGACATCATCCCGTGGAACGAAGATCAGCCAACATTCCTTGTGAACGCATTGCAGCCTGCTGAGGTGAGCAAAGTTGTTCTTGACGAAGAAGCGGGCAAAATTGAAGTTGTTGTTCCTGATGAGCAGTTGTCTTTGGCGATTGGTCGTCGTGGTCAGAACGTGCGTTTGGCGTCCCAGCTGACAAACCTCGACATCGACATCATGACCGAGGAAGAAGAGAGTAAGCGTCGTCAGGCAGAATTCGAACTGCGTACGAAGTTGTTCATGGGTGCGCTTGATGTTGATGAGTTCTTCGCGCAATTGCTTGTGTCTGAGGGCTTCACCAACCTTGAAGAAGTCGCTTACGTTGAGCTTGACGAACTGTTGGTTATCGACGGTGTTGATGAAGATACAGCTGGTGAATTGCAGACGCGTGCACGTGAATTCCTAGAAGCAAAAGCAGCAGAAGCATTGGCAAAAGCGCGTGAGCTTGGTGCAGAGGATAGCCTGATCACATTTGAAGGCCTCTCGCCCCAGATGGTCGAAGTTCTGGCTGAAGATGGTGTTAAAACTCTTGAAGATTTCGCGACTTGCGCGGACTGGGAGTTGGCAGGTGGCTGGACCACTGTTGATGGCGAGCGTGTGAAAGACGACGGCTTGCTAGAGCAATTTGGAATGGAGCTTGAGGAAGCCCAAACCATGATTATGACAGCACGTGTTCTGCTAGGTTGGGTAGATCCTGCCGAGTTAGAAGCTGCGGCTGAAGACGACGCTGAAACATCTGAGGAGGCTGAGGTCTGATCTCAGGCCTTAGAGGTTTCTTAGAGTGACGCGCGGCGGCACATCCAAAGATCGGTCCAACGGACCAGAGCGCCAGTGTATTGCGACACGGGAAACTCTTCCTATGTCCAGTATGATCCGCTTTGTTGTTGGGCCTGATGCGCAGATTGTTCCTGATGTTTTGGGAAAACTGCCCGGTCGTGGTATATGGGTATCTGCTGATAAAGCAGCGCTCGAAAAGGCGGTCAGCAAGAATTTGTTCTCGCGCAGTGCCAAGATGCCTGTGAAAGTGCCCGAAGACCTTGTCGCTGAAGTTGAAGCGCAAGTGACGCGGCGATTGGTTGAATTGATTAGCCTTGCACGCAAAGGTGGTGGCGCGGTCGCAGGGTACGAAAAAGTTAAAAGCTGGCTGATGAATGAAGAGGCAGAAGTGCTTATTCAGGCCAGTGACGGATCAGAGCGCGGCAAGTCGAAATTGAGTACGCCGCACTACGGTAGTTTCATTGGTTGGTTAACGGCAGATGAGCTAGGATTGGCCTTTGGGCGACAGACTGTGATACACGGCGCGCTAAGCGCTGGTGGACTCACCTCTCGTGTAGTAGAGGAAGCCCAAAGATTAAAAGCGATACGAGAAGTAGCGACGGCAGGGGCCGTCCGAAAGGAAAAGACAGCTAAATGAGCGATAACGACGGCAAAAAGACATTGGGACTGCGCGGCACCGGCTCGCGTCCCTCGAATGTAAAGCAAAGCTTCAGCCACGGCCGCACGAAGAATGTGGTCGTCGAGACCAAGCGTAAGCGTATTGTTGTGCCCAAGCCGGGTGCACCCAAGCCCCAGGCGAGCGGTGCAACTGTGAGCGCGAACCCTGCGAAACGTCCAGCGGGTATCACCGATGTGGAAATGGAGCGTCGTCTAAAGGCGGTCCAAGCTGCGAAAGCACACGAAGCAGAGGACGCTGCGCGCCGCGAAGCAGAAGAGAAAGCGCGCGCAGAGGATCGCGAACGCCGGCGCGCCGAGATTGAGGCGAAAGAGAAAGAAGAGCAGGAGCGTGCCAAAGCGAAAGCTGAAGCTGAAGAAGCCGCAAAGCGCGCAGCTGAAGACGCAGCGCGTGTTGCTGCTGCACCTGCTGCTGACAAGCCTGTTCCAGCGTCTCGCCCTGCACCGAATAAGCCGGCCCCAGCGGCGACACCACGCAAAGCCGATCGCGAACGCGACCAGCGCAATCAGCGCGGTAAAGCAGGTGCAAACGACGGACGTCGTTCTGGCAAGCTGACATTGAACCAAGCGCTTGGCGGCGGAGACGGTCGCCACAAGTCCATGGCCGCAATGAAACGTAAGCAAGAGCGTGCGCGTCAAAAGGCGATGGGTGGCACGGTTGAGCGTGAAAAGATCATTCGTGACGTTCAGTTGCCTCCAGCGATTGTCGTGTCCGAATTGGCTGCACGTATGGCTGAGAAGACAGGCGCAGTTGTTAAGGCACTGATGACCAATGGTATGATGGTGACGCAGAACGAAACGATTGACGCCGATACAGCTGAGCTCATCATCGAAGAGTTCGGCCACAAGGTTGTGCGCGTTTCTGATGCTGACGTCGAAGATGTCATCACTGAGATTGTTGATGATGAGAAAGACCTCAAAGGTCGTCCACCGATCATCACGATCATGGGCCACGTTGACCACGGTAAAACATCGCTTCTTGATGCGATCCGAAATGCGAAAGTTGTTGCTGGCGAAGCTGGCGGCATCACGCAGCATATTGGCGCGTATCAGGTGACGACCGACAATGGCGCAGTTCTGAGTTTCCTCGACACACCGGGTCACGCGGCGTTTACGTCGATGCGCTCGCGCGGTGCTCAGGTCACGGATATTGTTGTTCTTGTAGTTGCTGCTGACGACGCAGTCATGCCGCAAACGATCGAAGCGATTAACCACGCGAAGGCGGCAGAAGTGCCGATGATCGTTGCGATCAACAAGATTGACCGCCCTGAGGCCAATCCTGACAAAGTGCGTACGGACTTGCTCCAGCACGAGGTCATCGTTGAGAAGATGTCCGGTGATGTGCAAGACGTCGAAGTCTCTGCGATCACAGGTCAGGGTCTTGATCAGTTGCTTGAAGCGATTGCACTGCAGTCCGAGATCTTGGAGCTGAAAGCCAACCCAGATCGCGCCGCAGTTGGTGCGGTTATCGAAGCACAGCTTGATGTGGGTCGTGGCCCTGTTGCGACTGTTCTGGTTCAAACAGGTACGCTGCGCGTTGGTGATATCTTCGTTGTGGGTGAGCAGTACGGTAAGGTCCGTGCGCTGATCAACGATCACGGCGAGCGAGTGAAAGAAGCGGGTCCATCTGTTCCTGTTGAGGTGCTTGGTCTTAACGGGACACCTGAAGCGGGCGACGTTTTGAACGTTGTTGAGACCGATGCGCAAGCGCGCGAAATTGCTGAATACCGTGAGAAGGCTGCGAAAGATAAACGCGCGGCTGCAGGTGCTGCAACAACGCTAGAGCAGTTGATGGCGAACGCGAAAGCGGATGAGAACGTTTCTGAGATGCCAATCTTGGTAAAGGCTGACGTTCAGGGTTCTGCGGAAGCGATTGTTCAGGCGATGGCGAAAATCGGCAACGATGAAGTCCGCGTTCGCGTTCTACATTCCGGTGTTGGTGCGATTACGGAAAGCGATATCGGTCTGGCCGAAGCGTCAGGTGCTCCGATTATGGGCTTTAACGTACGTGCGAATACGTCTGCGCGGAACACTGCGAACCAAAAAGGCGTCGAAATCCGCTACTATTCAATCATCTACGACCTTGTGGATGATGTGAAAGCGGCGGCGTCTGGTCTGTTGAGCGCGGAGATTCGCGAGAACTTTATCGGTTATGCGAACATCAAAGAGGTGTTCAAAGTTACGGGTATCGGCAAAGTCGCGGGTTGTTTGGTCACAGAAGGTGTTGCGCGTCGTTCTGCGGGTGTTCGTTTGCTGCGTGACAACGTGGTTATTCACGAAGGCACGCTCAAGACGCTCAAGCGTTTCAAAGATGAGGTTGCGGAAGTTCAGTCTGGTCAGGAATGTGGCATGGCGTTTGAGAATTACGACGATATTCGTGCAGATGACGTGATTGAGATCTTTGAGCGTGAAGAAGTCGAACGCAATCTCGACTAAAGTTTCTGCCAATAGAAATAGAAAAAGGGGCTCAAGCGTTTGCTTGGGCCCCTTCTTTGTACGTGAAGACTAAAAAAATTTCTGCTTATGCAGCAGCGGAGATCGGTTGACCTGCGAAATCGCGGTCCCCAACAGACATAACAATTCGCCCATCGCTCAGCGCGCGAACAAAAGTACCCTGAACTTGAACACAAGTACCCATAATGATTGTACGAAGCATGGTCTTCTCCCCCAAGAAACCGGTGCAGCACCGGCACATGCGACATTGAATTTTTAGGCTGTCACAAAATTGTTAACGTTTCTATAACAATTTCATCAAATACGGCGCTTTGTCTCAGGATTTCCCCTATCAAAGCCAGTCGCGCAGGATCGGAATCAACGGAATATCGGCCTCTGGCATAGGATACTTGCTTAAATCACGGGCGTGGACCCACTTAAGCGCCTGATTCTCTTTAGATTGGGGAATCCCAACCCATTTGCGGCAGGCATAAAGCGGCATAAGCAGGTGGAAGTTATCATAGCTGTGGCTGGCAAAAGTTAACGGAGCAAGGCAGCTTGCCCAAGTATCGATACCAAGCTCTTCTTGCAATTCACGGATCAAAGCAGCTTCAGGCGTTTCGCCAACTTCAACTTTACCGCCAGGGAATTCCCAAAGCCCCGCCATAGATTTCCCTTCGGGGCGTTGGCCCAAAAGCAACCGACCGTCGACATCGATGAGCGCAACAGCGCTGACTAGAACTGTTTTCATGACCGATAATCCGCGTTTATACTGATGTAGCCATGGGTGAGATCGCAGGTCCAAACGGTGCTTTTGCCAGAACCCAATCCCAAATTGACGCTTATCTCTAACTGTGCGTTTTTCATGTAGGCGGCACCGTCGTCTTCGCGATAGTCGGGGCTGACCCAACCTTTGTCAGCGACAAGAATGTCGCCAAAGCGAATACTTAACAGGTCACGATC
>Ga0209654_1001833_pt1 | contig 15788 bp, 13 predicted proteins | sample SaaInl1SG_22_DNA_FD_184646 | JGI IMG/M metagenome (GOLD analysis project Ga0209654, IMG submission 184646) | Marine microbial communities from expanding oxygen minimum zones in the Saanich Inlet - ESP_161SG_22_DNA (SPAdes) (version 2) | ecosystem: Environmental > Aquatic > Marine > Intertidal... | reverse complement strand
CCTTCATTAGCCCGTAGTACGTTGCCCGCAGAACACCTTAAAGGAGCATTCTGATGCGCAATACATTATGGCAACCAGAGCAACCGCTACCCAAATACGCCGACAGAGCGACTGCAGCCGCAATTATCACCCACCACTTCTTTCCGGTAAGCCCTCGTACGCTTGAGCGGTGGCCCCTAACCGTCAGACGCCCCAACAAAGCAACAGTGTATGAAGTGAATGAATTGATGCAGTACGCCGAGGCCAAGTTGCAGAAGGCCTACGCTTATAAACAGGCGGAGAGCTAATATGGGTGATAATTTAGCTCCAACTACTTCGCCCCAGAAAAGCCAGGCTAATGCTTCCACAACGCTACAAGCAGAACCGTTCGTCACTGCCGCCGAATTAGCGCAAATGACCTTTCCAGAAGCCGATCTTCTAATTGAAGATATTCTTCCAAAGAACCTGTGCCTGTTAGCAGGGCCACCCAAGATTGGGAAAAGTTTCTTATGTTTATCCTTTATCAAGCACGCGATCAGCTCGAAACACAAAGCCTACTACTTATCTTTTGAGGACGATTATCGAAGAATTAACTCACGCCTGTCACAACTCGATCTGCAGGGAGACAACTTCGTCGTTCACTGTGGTCGAGAAACACAATTGGCCAGCACTGAAGCTGAAGAGTTCAACAAAATACAACTCATCGCGGCTCGTGACGAAGTCTCATTAATCGTCATCGACACAATGGAAAGAATACTCCCTCAAACCAAAGGGAAAAGGGATTACCATTATTATGTCCGCTGTTTAGATAATTGGGCAAATCTAGCACTTCAGACCAACACCTGTATTTTAATGGTGCACCATACCAGAAAGGGAGATGGCTCTGCTGAGCACAACCCACAAAATGCAATTCTTGGATCAGTTGGAATAGCGGCGACCTTCGATACCAACTTGATCATGGAACGGGATAAAAATGGTGGCTACCTACTCCATGTTGCAGGGAAAGATATACAGCAGAACACCTTTCGGCTTTCGAAAAATAATGTGGAATTTTCTTGGGAGACTAAGTCGCCTACCGAAGATTTGGGTAGTGCCCAGAGACAAGTGCTGCAATTCATTAAACAGAACAAAGACTGTACTCAGGCAGACATAGTAAAGGGCCTTGGAAAGCAAAAATCACAAATATCAAACGTCGTAACAAAGTTATGCAGTGAAGGGTATATTTACAAAGAAGGTGGTTTACTGTTCATCAATACCCCCTCTTAACTCTATTAACTTCGTAAACTTTGTCGAAAGTACACAACGTTCATAGGGTTAACATATGTCTTCGGGAGAAACTAAACTGGGTAAAAATCCAAACGGTGCAAAACGTCACTGCAACTAAGCACTATAATTCAGCGCAGTTTGTGTTATATTATCACACATGCAGAACGGTAGAAATACGGATGGCCAATTCACAGCGGGAAACTCGGGCAGACCTAAAGGTTCACGCAACCGAGCAACCGTTGCCATTGAGAGCCTCTTAGATGGGCAGGCAGAGGCTCTAACACAAGCTGCGGTTACTAGAGCTCTCGAAGGTGATGGCATCGCCCTACGGCTATGTATGGAGCGAATAGCCCCTGCCCCAAAAGATAAGCGAGTGATCTTCGATCTCCCCACGATAGAGAGTGCCGTAGACGCTTCAGATGCTGCTGGAAGCGTTCTCAGGGCAGTCAGTAAAGGCGCCCTAACACCTATCGAAGCAACGCGTGTAATGGGGCTTATCGACAGTTACCGACGCACTCTTGAGCTTACAGAGATCGAAAGCCGACTGCAGGTTTTGGAGGCTTCTGATGACTAGCCTCAAGTCTCGACTGAAACGTGTCGAAAATACCAAACGGCCTAGAACCGCAGCGCTAGTGTTTTACTGGGCTGATGGAACGTTCATTGGGCAAATGTTTTGGATGAAAAGCGCTAGGTGACACTAGCCCTCTTTTTGCCGGCCCGTCCGACACAGTGCGCAGTCTGTCGGGACTGTCAGACCCGCATCAACCATCCTTAAACGCCACGCTATCAAAAGGATGTTTGCAGGTACAGCATCAACATACAAATTGTTGCGTCATTTACTGCTTGAGCGATTGGCACCCTTAAACACATACTATCGTCAGCCCTGACGGAGAGCAAACATCCGTACAGATCACACCCCAGCTTCAACACCGCATACGCGGAGCACTGAATGCAGCTAGATACGAAAGTGGCGGCCGCAATTTTACCTTGGGGGGGGAATACAGGGGCATGACGATGTTTTCGCGGATGACACGGTAGCAACAGAACAATCAACAAGAGCCTACTAGGGGAGCACGTTGAACGCTAATGCAATGGCAAGGCCTTCAATAACACCAAAAGACGGCTGTAGAACCACGACTATACTCGCTTTTTCTCACCAGAAGATTTTATCGCATTTTTTCTGCTTCAGCTGACTTACGCGCGCGACGTTCCGACTTCTTTCCATCATACCAATCTCGCAATCTTCGTACCTTCAGCTCGGCAGCAGGTGCAAACAACATTATAGAATTGCGTAATGACCACTCAGCAATACTACCGCGACATCCCCTTTCTGGCCACAAAGACTTTTCTGACCAAATGTAGTTTGGCCGCAATGACAGCGGTGTTTTGGACCTATTGGCGACCTCGACGGCCAAATTAGCCATCAACGTCATAATATTCTCCTCCTCTAGGACTTTTTGACGCGCGACTGAGATGGAAGACTGTGCGGCCTCCCATCGACCGTTTTCCATTTCTTTCACCATTCGTTCAGCTTCAGCTACTGGTTCGTCAAGGTTTATCATTTCAAAGCCATCACTAGGAAAGTATTCCGCGACATTGCTGCATCCTGCATAAAAAGGAAACGACCAGCACAACCAAGGGTCAGTTAGCTTTTCAGTCCACACATGCAGTCCCTCGCCATTCTCAACAGCCAGGTTAAACTTATACGGCAGTAGGGCATCTGCTTTATCATCAATAGTTTTGAAACCACGGCCATAAACTTCAATATGATCTGGAATTTTCTCCATCAGAGTCTCCACAAGCAGCATTCGTTTCCGGTGATACTCCGTGTAGACTTTGTTCGAGGTCACGATCGCAATCTTATCTGCTTTGTGTTTTGGTTTTTCTAAAGATTTAAACCAATCATACCCTCGATGCGACTCTTTGCCAGAAAGGTCATATCCAGCATACCAATACCAACAAGTCGCGCGGTGCCGTTTTTTCGTGTCGAGTGGTTTAAGAGTAGTAGTAACAACTAAACCGTATTGATTTAAAAAACGGGAGCTATACGGATGAATGACGTCTGGCTCAGCCGCAATAAAGATAGTACGGCTCTTCGGGACATGGGTCTTTATGGTGTATGATGCTCGATTGAACGAAATAAGAACCTCGGTGTCATCAGGTATGACCTGCCCAAATGTAAAGGCTACATTTCCCAATTTATTGCTAAAATCAGGAGATTGCTTCAAAAATGCGCTGGCTGGGGTATCCGTAAAAACATGAGCCTTCGTTTCCATAATCACAATATCCCTATTCCGTTGCGAAACATGACAATACTTATCGTCTAAATGGGCTTTTCCGATATACGTTCAGCCGGCTATTGCCTAGACTTATTAACTCGTAGATAGCAGCTTCAAGCTTTAATTTGAGGCGTGCAGTTCACTTAGGAGACAAAAATGAAAGTGCTTGTGACTGGCGCTGGGGGCATTTTAGGCCGGCGCGTTGTAGCCGCGCTCACTAGGCTTATCGATAGCATCGAGATCGTAAAATTTCGAGGCAATTTGACACATCCAGATGACGTAAGCCATAACCTTAAACACGCCAGACATTTTGATGCTGTCATACATCTGGCCGCTATGGTATCAGTGCCCGAGGTTGCGGCTAACCCAAGCCAAGCTCACGCGGTCAATGTCGCTGGGACAATTAACCTGTTAAACGGGCTTCAAGAAATTGGCTCAAAACCATATTTTCTATACGCTTCGAGCGCTCACATTTACAAGCCAGACAAGGGACCGATTTCAGAAAACGCTCCTAAATCTCCAATCTCCCTTTACGGGCACACCAAGTGGCTTGGAGAACAAGTTGCCGCTCAAATATGCGAGCAATCTAATCAAACGTTTTGTGCAGCACGCATTTTCAGTCTATGGGACGAAGAACAAAAACCACCTTATTTGTTCGGGGCGATGAAAAAAAGATTCTCAGAGGAAGATCTAAATAAGCCGTTTTTTGTACACTCTGCTGGTAGTTTACGCGACTTTTCTTCTGCCTCGCAAATTGCTGACATCATTTGCAAGTTACTGATTCAACGCATTTCAGGTCCAATTAATGTTGCATCTGGGAAAGCCACAGAAATTGGAGAGTTTGTGCAATCAATTGCTCCACAGCCCCTGAATATTTCAACGAACTCGGTGAAAAGTAATCTCATCGCAGACATATCTAAGCTCAAGGAGGCGTTATCATGAAGCGCGTATCGCATCCGCCAACGGTTTCCATTGTTATCCCCACATTTAATCGAGCTGACTTCGCACGTGAAGCTATTGAAAAGTCACTAGCACAGACAGCTGATTGCGAAATAATATTGGTAAATCACGGCTCTACAGACCATACAGATGATGTTGCAAAAGAATTTGGTGAACAGATCGTTTATGTGAAACGTGACAAAGACTTCGGCCCACATTTTTGCTGGCTGGATGGAGTAATGCATTCAACCAGTGATTTTGTACACATGCAGTTCGATGACGATTGGATTGAGCCCCGCTATGTCTCCGAATGTATGCAGCTCATGACACCTGAAACCGGGTTCGTATTCTCCAGTAATGCGATTTATTACGATGAAACTGACAAAATGGAGGCAGAGCCGCATACTGGTCCAATGAAAGGTACGGGTATCTATAGTTCCAGTGCGATGGAGCGTTGGTTTATGAAAAGACTTATTTCACCGGGAGCTATGATTTATCGTCGCTCCGACCTGATCGATGCACTTTATCAAGGAAATTTGCCGTTCAGTGCCAACCATTATCATGGGGTTGGGCCAGATCTGTATGTCACGCTTTTATGCCTATTGCGTTATCCAAAATTTGGATTTGTTGATGAGCACTTGGCAATCTTCAGAGCCCATCCTGGTTCGATCACTGTGAATGCTAGAACCGAGATTAAAACGGCAAGAAGTATCAAGAAAGCCTACCGAGAGGTGCGTCGCCACTACAAAGAATTAAAGCACCTCAAAAGACGGCGCTCTCTGATAGATCGCTTGCCAAAATTGCATTACTTGACTGATAGAGTTCCTCGTACGCGTGAAATTCGTAGAATGATACACAAAGGTGAAAAGTAGGATGTCAATATCGTTAGCAGAAGATACAATAAGCCAAGAAGAACTCGAAGCTCTTTCCGCTTGGATTTTAAAAGGTAATCGTCTGACAAAAAATGGCGAAACAACGGCTTTTGAGGCGGAATTTCAAGAATACCTAGGGGTCAAGCATGCGATTTGTACTAATTCAGGCTCCTCTTCGAACCTACTTATGATTTATGCTATGCAAGAGGCTGGTTATCTCCGCAACAATAAGGTCATTGCTCCAGCCGTTTCATGGGTGACAACTGTTTCCCCTTTGATCCAGTTAGGCTTTGATGTTTCGCTTTGCGAATGTGATGCAAATAATCTGGGCTTGGATTTAGAACATTTAGAACATTTGTGTAAAACCAAAAATCCATCCATGCTCATACTGGTTCATGTTCTAGGGCATGCTAACCATATGCGTGAAATAAAACAAATTTGTGAAAAGTATAATGTTCGTTTAATTGAAGACACATGCGAGAGCCTTGGGTCGGAATTTGATGGTCAAAAGCTTGGTAGTATTTCAAATGCAGGATCGTTTTCATTTTATTATGGCCATCATATCTCGACAATTGAGGGCGGAATGGTTGTTACTAATGACACAAACCTCAACAATATCATGTTGTCTTTGAGATCCCATGGCTGGTCACGTGATCTATCCACAGATGTAAGAGCCAACCTTCAGAAAAAACACAACATTGACGATTTTCGAAATCTTTATACGTTCTACCATCCAGGTTTTAACCTTCGTTCTACTGATCTACAGGCCTTCATTGGCCGTTCTCAGCTGAAAAAGCTGGACCATATTACCAAAGTAAGACAACAGAATTATCTGATTTATCAGCGTGAGTTAGCGGATTTTTTCTGCCAGACTAGTGCCGCATCTCCGATGTCATCTTTCGCTTATGGAACAATGATCGAAAATCCTTCAGAAGTTTTCAAGCACCTCTCTGCTAATGATATTGAATGCCGCCCATTAATTTGTGGGAATATAGGGCGGCATCCATTCTGGCTTGACCGCTACGACGACCCAAAACTAAAAAATGCTGACATGGTTCACGATTTTGGTATTTATTTGCCAAATCACCATAATTTATCTGATAAAGATATAAAGTTTGTGTGTGACACCTTTAAGTCAATTGCATTACCAAAACACTTCTTGACTTGAAAACCAGCATAATATCGATCGGCAAGGGGTAACTCGGGTACAACACTATGCAGCAGCTATAACGCACTCTTACTTTAAAGTTTTTGATACTTTAAGCTGGTCATGCCCACAGGAGCACGTCAAATGAAAAAAGCACTTATAACCGGGATCACTGGCCAGGATGGCTCATATCTAGCGGAATTTTTGCTTGCTAAGGGCTATGAAGTTCACGGCATCAAGCGTCGCGCGTCTTCGTTTAACACGCAGCGAATAGACCATCTCTACCAGGACCCCCACGCCCTTAATGCTCGCCTCAAGCTACACTATGGCGACTTGACCGATACTTCGAACCTTACCCGCCTAATCCGCGATATTGAGCCCGACGAAATCTATAATCTGGGCGCTCAATCACACGTTGCTGTGTCATTCGAAGCTCCAGAGTATACCGCCGATGTCGATGCAATTGGAACATTGCGCATTCTGGAGGCAATTCGCTTCCTCGGCCTAGAAGAAAAGACACGGTTCTATCAGGCATCAACCTCAGAGCTTTTTGGTTTGGTCCAAGAGACACCTCAGCGTGAGACGACGCCGTTCTACCCGCGCTCGCCATACGCTGTCGCCAAAATGTACGCCTACTGGATCGCTGTGAACTATCGGGAGAGCTACGGAATGTATGCCTGCAACGGCATTTTATTTAATCACGAGTCTCCACGACGTGGCGAAACTTTCGTGACGCGTAAAATTACACGCGGACTCTCAAATATCGCGCTAGGCCTAGAAGAATGCCTCTACATGGGCAATATCGATAGCCTCCGCGACTGGGGTCATGCCAAAGACTACGTGCGTATGCAGTGGATGATGCTACAGCAAGATACCCCAGAGGACTTTGTCATCGCGACTGGCGTTCAGTATTCCGTGCGCGAGTTCATTCAGTGGTCTGGCCGTGAGCTGGGTCTGACGATTGAGTTCAAGGGCAGCGGAACAGAAGAGATCGGCACTGTTACAGCTATCGAGGGCGACCTGGCCCCTGCCCTCTCTGTGGGCGATATAGTTGTTAGGATTGACCCTCGTTATTTCCGTCCGGCAGAAGTCGAGACTTTGCTAGGAGACCCGACCAAGGCAAAAACAAAGCTAGGCTGGGTACCTGAAATCACAGCGCAGGAAATGTGTGCCGAGATGGTTGCGGAAGACCACAAAGCCGCGAGACGTTCAAAACTTCTTAAAGAGCACGGGCTGGAACTCCCCGTCTCGCTTGAGAACTGAGGTTTACCCCCGTGACTAAGTACTACATTGCGGGTCACCGCGGGATGGTGGGCAGTGCTATTGTCCGCCAGCTTGAGGCTGCCGGCGAGACTAATATCGTTACGCGCGCCCATGCGGAGCTGGACTTAACCGACCAGCTGGCTGTGCGAAATTTTATGCAGGCGGAACGGCCTGATGTGGTGATCCTTGCAGCGGCAAAAGTTGGCGGCATTTATGCTAACAATACCTACCCGGCGCAGTTCATTTACGAAAACCTGATGATTGAGTGTAACGTTATACACCAGGCCTTTGAGGCCGGCGTCACGAAGCTTCTGCAATTGGGCTCATCGTGTATTTACCCCAAGGCAGTGCCCCAACCAATGCGTGAAGACGCACTGCTGACAGGCATACTGGAGCCGACAAACGAACCATATGCAATTGCAAAAATTGCGGGCATAAAACTCTGCGAGAGTTACAACCGACAGCACGGCGTAGACTATCGATCTGTCATGCCCACAAATCTCTACGGGCCTGGTGATAACTTCCACCCAGACAATAGTCATGTGATGCCCGCCCTCATTCGTCGCTTTCACGAGGCTGTTCGAGATGGTTTGGACGAAGTCGTAATTTGGGGAAGTGGCGCCCCGCGGCGCGAGTTTCTGCACGTTGATGACATGGCGGCAGCCTCCCTGTTCGTGCTGAATTTATCCAAGGACATCTATAGCGAAAATACTGAGCCAATGCTGAGCCACATCAACGTTGGCACTGGCACGGACGTCTCAATACTCGAGCTTGCGCAACTCGTGGCCAACATAACTGGGTACAGTGGCGAGATTAGCACCGACCCTAGCAAGCCAGATGGGACTATGCGCAAACTGATGGATATTGGGCGTTTGGCAAAAATGGGGTGGCGCGCACGCATTGAGCTGGAACAGGGGCTGGCAGAAACTTATGAGTGGTACTTAGCTAATATGCAGTCTGCGCGGACATAACGAAAGTTAGATGATGAACGACATTATTCACCCCGTCCTGCTCTGCGGCGGCTCCGGCACGCGCCTCTGGCCCCTTTCCCGCAAGTCACACCCAAAGCAGTTCGTAAAGCTTATGGGCGAGGAGAGCCTCTTCCAGTCCTCTGCACTGCGCCTGTCTGGCCCTGGCTTCGGCGCGCCGTCAGTTGTGACGGGCTCAGACTTCCGTTTCATGGTTGTTGAGCAACTGGCGGCCGTTGAGATAGCACCGAGGGATATTCTTATTGAGCCCTCGGCCCGTAACACGGCCGCTGCCATTTGTGCTGCTGCTGTCGCGCTTGAGGCCAAAGACGGCGAAAGCCTCATGCTAGTTGCGCCCTCCGATCACGTAATACCGGACGCTGATGGATTCAGGGCTACAGTTCAGGCCGCAGCGCCTGCCGCACTAGACGGTCAAATCGTAACCTTTGGCATCCGCCCCGACCGCGCGGAGACTGGCTATGGCTGGCTGGAAATGACCTCTAAGCCGTCGGATGATTTTGCCCCCGTTGCCCAGCCTTTGTCGTCGTTTGTAGAAAAACCAAATGCGGACGCTGCAGAGGCCCTACTCAAGGGCGGTATGCACCTCTGGAATGCTGGTATCTTCCTCTTCTCAACTGCGACCATTCTCAAGGCGTTCGAACAATACGCGCCGGAGACACTGTCCGGTGTGCGCGATGCGTTCGAAAACGCGGAAGCTGACCTTGGCTTTACGCGCCTATCAGCCGAGCCATGGTCACGCCTAGAAGACATCTCCATCGACTACGCTGTCATGGAGCGAGCCCCTAACCTTTCAGTCGTTCCATACGGCGGGACGTGGTCTGATTTGGGGGACTGGCAAGCAATTTGGCGCGAGGGCGACGCAGATGAGACAGGTGTGGTCACAAGCGGACCTACAACTGCTTTAGACTGTAAGAACACGCTCCTGCAGGCGACGAGTGAGACCCAGGAGATTGTCGCAATGGGTCTTGAGGACATCATCGCCGTGGCCATGCCAGACGCGGTCCTGGTGGCGCATAAGGACCGCGCCCAGGATGTGAAGATCGCCGTCAATAAGCTCAAGGAAAAGGGCGCCACACAAGCAGAGACCCTGCCCCGAGATTATCGCCCATGGGGCTGGTACGAAAGCATCGCCCTAGGGCCCCGGTTCCAGGTTAAGCGCATCGTCGTAAACCCAGGCGCGGCACTCTCGCTACAATCTCACAACCACCGCTCCGAGCACTGGATTGTTGTTGAGGGTACAGCGAAAGTCACAATCGACGACGAGGTCAAAATCGTTGCCGAGAACCAGTCTGTTTACATCCCCCTAGGCGCCGTCCACCGCATGGAGAACCCAGGCAAATTGTCCCTGACACTGATCGAAGTGCAAACAGGCAGCTACTTCGGTGAGGATGACATCGTCAGATATGAGGATGTCTACTCGCGGGGGCAGGGTGCTAGAGGATGAAAGACACGCATGGTTTCGTAAACATAACAGAAAACCATCAAAGCTGTTCTTGCACTTATCCCTAAATGCCACCAACTTTTGAGGCGGCCTCAAGTTCTACCGCAGCTTTAAACCAGCTTTGAATGTTCCAACGCTAACTTACGTTGCTCGTGAGGCTTTCATGCCCGCTTCTTTTCCCAAATTTGGTGTATGATTGCCATGATCAAAATTACAAAAAACGGTAGCATTTTCTTATGACACGAGCAGTCGCAATAATTCCTATACGTTCTGGCAGTCAGGGAATTCCAAACAAAAACGTTTTGCCAATCGCGGGGAAACCGTTGGTGGAATGGACAATATCTCACCTACTTGCATGCAATCGAATTGACCGCGTTATTGTGTCGACAGATTCGCGCGATTACGCCAAGCTCTGTATAGAGTTAGGCGCAGAAGTGCCTTACCTTAGGAGCGCTGGACTGGCTGCAGATACAACCTCAACAGAAGCCGTAATGCTCGATTTAGATCGTCACCTGACTAAAGAAGCATACAACTACGACTTAATGGTACTAGCACAAGCAACTTCTCCCGTTCGACGCGCAGGCTTGGCAGATACTTGCATCAAGCTTTTGGAAGATACCAACGCCGATTCTGTTTTAACAGTAACTAAAAACGAAGCCTTTTATTGGCGTGAAACCGAAGCCGGTGTAACCGCGCTCTACGATCATTTGAAGCGACCGCGCCGACAAGATATTAGCCCTAAAGATTTAACATTTAGAGAAACCGGGTCACTATATGTGACGAAGCGCGCAATTCTCCAGAGGCTCGAAAACCGTCTCGGCGGCCACATCGAGAAACTAGAAACGGAAAAAATAGAAAGCTTTGAAATAGACGATTTGCAAGATTGGCAAATTGTAGAAGCTATTTTAGGAAGTACATCATGTCCATAATCCACAATGTTGCTCCATTTAAAGTAAATAGTGAGACTACCGTGGCCGAAGCCATGAGAATGCTTGATGCGAACAAGCGCGGATTTCTGATTGTCATTGACAACAATGATCGCGTGGTCGGGACAGTGACTGATGGCGACATCCGACGCGTAATCACCGAAATAAATGGCCTGCCAGATCGTATTTCACAAGCAATGCGTCAAAAATTCTCGAGTGTCTATTCTGACGATCCAAACAGTCAAAGCTTTACCGATCGGATCAAGTTTCTTCCAGTTATCAATCGAAGGACGCGACGTCTAACTGCGATCCGTTTGCCAGGAAAATCAGTTCTCGAAATCGACGGGTATGAGATAAACGACGATAACCCACCATTCATTATTGCCGAAATAGGCAACAACCATAACGGAAGCTTGTCTGTCGCAAAAGAAATGATCGACTCCGCCGCCGAGGCCGGGGCCGATTGCGTCAAGTTCCAGTATCGCGAAATGGCGCACCTTTACCGCAACTCTGCGAGCGCGCTGGGCGCCAACGACCTTGGCGTGGAATACACACTCGATCTACTGGCGAGATTTCAGCTCAGCTGCAACGACATCATAGAAGCATTCGACTACGCTAGATCAAAGAATATCATTGTGATGTGTACCCCATGGGACAAAGAGGCCCTCAAAATTCTCGAAGGATACGGGATGGGCGCTTATAAGGTTGCATCTGCTGACTTAACAAACCTACCATTAATTGAGGCAATTGCTGATACAAACAAACCAGTCTTACTGTCGACCGGGATGAGCCACGAGTGGGAAATCAAGCGTACCATCGCGATGCTTGAAGAGCGGCATGTTGAATATGCGTTGTTGCATTGCAATTCCACTTATCCTGCGCCGTTTAAGGATGTGAATTTAGCCTACATGAAAACACTCCAAGCATTTCATGACGGAATTATTGGCTATTCGGGCCATGAACGTGGCATCGAAGTTCCTATTGCGGCAACCGCAATGGGCGCACGCATCATCGAAAAGCACTTTACGTTCGATCGCTCTTGGGAGGGGAATGACCATAAAGTATCGCTTTTGCCGGATGAATTTGCCACGATGGTCCAAAGTATCCACAATGTGCACGAAGCTATGGGCGGCGGGATCAAACTCTTGAGCCAAGGCGAGCTCATCAATCGCGAGACATTAGCAAAAAGTATTATCGCTAAAAAACCAATTGAAAAGGGCCAAATAATCAGAGAATCTGACCTCGACATCAAAAGTCCTGGTCAAGGCTTGCAGCCGAACCAGATGTCCCATCTGTTAAATCGGCCGGCTATGCGTGAGAAAAAAGCCGGTGAATATTTCTTTGAATTTGATCTTGGACAATCAGATAAACATGGAAGCAGCGCCCTGACCTTTAAGCGGCCAGCAGGAATCCCTGTTAGATACCATGACGCAAGAAGTTTGGTCGAGACGCAGCCACTTGATTTTGTAGAATTCCACCTGAGCTACTCAGATCTTCAAATAAACCCAACCGAGATCCTCGCCGATTTGCCAGTACGTGAATTCGCTGTTCACGCTCCAGAACTTTTTGAAAACGACCACATTCTCGACTTATCAGCAGAAGAAGAAAAATATCGAGACCGAAGCATCGCCAATCTCCGGAGGGTTATTTCGGAAACGCAGCGGCTCCGCCAAATCCTAAACCCGACGGCAGATAAAACATATATCGTTGTGAATGCCGGTGGCTTTAGCAGCACAAGATTTCTGTCAGCCGACGTTGTGAAAGAAAAGTATCTACGCGTCGCAGACGCATATAACCAGCTAAAATCGCCAGAAGTTGAAATATTAATCCAAACCATGCCACCGTTTCCATGGCATTTTGGAGGCCAACGATATCATAATCTATTTTGTAAACCCGAACAAATCCTCGATTTTCACATAGAAACTGGCGCGCAGTTTTGTTTGGATACATCCCACACCAGTATGTCGGCAAAACATTTTCACTTCGATTTTTACAAAGCTTGCGAGGTTGTGGCCCCATTATCACCGCATATGCATATCGTAGATGCTTATGGATCAGATGGAGAAGGGGTAGCCATTGGAGAAGGCGATGTTGACTTTGCTAGGCTCTCGGAAATTCTGAAACGCAAAGCACCTGACAGCATGTTTATCCCCGAGGTCTGGCAGGGTCACAAAGATAATGGCGCTGGCTTCTGGGAAGCCCTTAAATTCCTAAATAACTTCAATTTGTAAGCGTCACTCAATACCAGCAAAACTGCCGACATCCAAAACATCACAGATATCAAATAGCATAAATGCCAGGCTGATAGTATACACTACAGTGAACCCTAACCAACTTAGTCATACACTTATCTAATTTGCCTTATCACTCCCATCAGAGAACCGATGTACTTACATTTTAAAAACTTTTAAAAACTAAGCGATTAATATAAAAATTCTGAAAAATTTTTTTCTCAGAACAGACATCGCGATATGACAAGGTGGCAATCAAATAACTTAATAAGACACCAAATACGTCCCCCGACTTTGCCATATACTGATCCATATTATAAATTTCGACTAAAAGTAGATTGTACCAAAAATTTTTAACAATCGACAAAACCGAATAAAATAAAATTAAAATAAATCCCCAAATAGTCATTAAAGCCGGTAAACAACTAGAGATTTCCCATGCAATCAATTCATCAACTGTTGTATCTACTTTCAAAAAAGGAAAAACAAACTGCTCTAGTTCTAATACTAATGATACTTGTAATGGCTATTCTCGATATGGTCGGAGTAGCTTCAATAATGCCATTAATGGCATTATTGATAGAACCTGAAGTTGTTGAAAGTAATAGATATTTAAATATAATATATAAACAATTTGGATTCAAAAATATCGAGAGTTTTCAAATCTTCGCGGGATTGACAGTATTCTTACTCTTAATAATATCAATGGCCTTCAAAGCGCTCACAACCTACATGCAACTTCGATTTACCATGGCAAGAGAGTACAGCATAAGTCGACGCTTAGTCTTAGGTTATTTATCACAACCATATACATGGTTCCTCAGTCGTAACAGTGCCGACCTTGGCAAGGCTATCCTTTCCGAAGTCAAAGAAGTCATAGATACCGCAATGAACCCTATAATGACATTGATTGCGCAAAGCGCCGTTACCATCGCTTTAATTTTTTTATTATTAAGCATAAATCCCTACATCGCCGCAATTGCCGCAATAACATTGGCAAGCGCCTACATGCTAATCTTTCTAACTACCAAAGAGTATCTTGGACGGATAGGTCAGGCGCGTTTCGAAGCTAACCGGCAACGCTTTTCAGCAATAAGCGAAGCATTTGGAGCTTTCAAAGAAATCAAGCTGGGACAACACGAAAAAACCTACCTACACCGTTTTAGCAAGCCCGCTGAAGTATATGCCAAACATCAGGCTACTTCTTCAGTCATAGGTCAATTGCCGCGGTATGCATTAGAAGGCGTCGCCTTTGGTGGTCTAATAATGTTAATGCTAATTCTACTACTAACGGAAGGCGACTTAAAAAGTGCATTACCGGTCATTACTGTTTATGCGTTTGCAGGATACCGACTTTTGCCCGCACTACAGCAAATATACAGCGCATCTACTCAACTACGGTTCGCGGCCCCGGCTTTAGATTCAATATTTTCTGATTTTGTAAACCTGAAGGAGCCACCAGAAAAGCTAGATGATGAACAAATCCGACTTCAAGACATGATCGAACTTAAAGAAATATCTTATAATTTTCCCGAGGCGCCACAACCTGTATTACGAAATCTAACTCTTACGATACCCGCAAAAACTACCATCGGCTTTGTTGGAGCAACTGGTAGTGGCAAAACAACAACCGTGGATTTATTACTTGGCTTGTTAACTCCCACATCCGGCAAATTACTAGTTGACGGTAAAGAATTAAAACCCTCAGATATGTCCGCATGGCAAGCATCAATAGGCTATGTAACCCAAAATATATACCTAACAGATGATACAATAACAGCTAACATAGCGTTTGGAGTTAGCGCAGAAAATATAGATTATACCGCTGTCCAACGTGCTGCCAAACTCGCAAAACTAGATGAATTTGTTGAAAATCTACCTGACAAGTACGAAACAGTCGTAGGCGAGCGTGGTGTTCGATTGTCAGGAGGTCAGCGCCAACGGATCGGAATAGCTCGAGCGGTATATAACAATCCAAGAATATTAATTATGGACGAAGCCACAAGTGCTTTGGACAACATAACTGAACAAAAAGTAATGGAAGCTATAAACGGACTAGCAAGTGAAATGACTATAATACTCATCGCACATCGCCTGAGCACCGTTAAAGCATGTGAAAAAATATTTATGTTAGACAATGGAACGTTAAGAGCAGAAGGTACGTATACGCAACTACTCGAAGGCAGCCCCGAATTTCGAGCTCTGGCAAATGCAAAGTCATAAATTGAGAAGTTCCGAAAAATATGCGCCAATAATAGTAAGTGTCTATGATCGTCCCCATCATTTTCAAAAGTGTATTGAATCTTTATCAAGAAATGTTGACGCAGAAAACACCATCCTTTTTATTTCGTCAGATGGACCAACAAACACCCAGGAAAGTAAGGACCGAGTAAACCAAGTCAGAGAATATCTTAAATCAATCAATGGATTTAAAAGGGTTGTTTCATACTGCCCAC
>Ga0209654_1001832_pt1 | contig 15791 bp, 13 predicted proteins | sample SaaInl1SG_22_DNA_FD_184646 | JGI IMG/M metagenome (GOLD analysis project Ga0209654, IMG submission 184646) | Marine microbial communities from expanding oxygen minimum zones in the Saanich Inlet - ESP_161SG_22_DNA (SPAdes) (version 2) | ecosystem: Environmental > Aquatic > Marine > Intertidal... | reverse complement strand
CTGGGAAAACAGCCACTATTTCAACGGAGCACTGGGTAGATCAAGCATTTATGACACGGATGATAATTACGCTGGTTTAGCAGGTGCATGGGACATGGGCAAACAAACTGGCGCATGGCGTTGGGATCATAGTTTAGAAGTGCTTTCTAACACCTTCGATCCAAATGATCTTGGCTTCCAAGCTCGAGGAAACAAATTCCACCAACGCTTTAGGGTTAGTCACAATTTACTGGCACCCAATGAATACTTTCTCAGAAGACGGCACCGTGTGGGCATTCAGTACAACAGACTCTTTGAAGGTGGCGATTTCGAACGTTTTCATGTCGAATACAGCTTCTTTGGTTTGACCAAAAGTTTTTTTGCCTTTGGCTACAATGTTGAAACTCGTCCTGAAGAATATGATTTCTATGATGCACGAGTTTGGGGACGATACAGAGTAAACCCCGCATCTTTCTGGCACAACGCATGGCTGAGCACGGATTTCCGCAAGCCTCTAGCTCTTGAATTACGTGGGGGACAATGGTGGTGGGCCGACTGGGGCGCACGAGGAAGGTATGGCGAAGTTGAAATCATTGGTAGAATCAACGATCAATTTAATCTGCGAGCAGAATTTGAGATGGGCAATAACCACCAGATAGGCTGGGCACAGACCATCAGCGCAGATTCTGTTGGTATGGCACTTAGACAGCGTCGAAACTTTGAACAAATACTTCGCGGACAATACTTGTTTGGCCCCAATTCATATCTAACTCTAGATTTGAGACACAGCTGGAATAGAATTGAAAATGAAAACATCTTCCACTTGAATCAAGATGGGAGCCTGAAGCCTTCTGAAGCCTATAGCGACCCTACCCTGCGCATCAACTTCTTTAACATTGATCTAAAGTATGTCCTGTGGTTTGCCCCGGGCAGAGAATTGAACCTGCTTTACAGAGCATCCTTGGCCAATTCCGACGATGCCGTAGACTTCGGTTATCTGCAGAACATCCAAAGTCTTAGCGGTCTTCCTGCTGATAATTTCTTCTCACTGCGTTTAGTGTATTTCCTTGATTATGCTCAAATCAAGAAATCAGCTACCTTGCGCTAGATGATTGAAATAGGACAACTCCACAAATCGTACGGTACGACTGAAGTTCTAAAGGGTGTTAATGGACGTATCACAAAGGGCGACTTTATCACTATAGTTGGTGCTTCAGGCGCAGGAAAGAGCACGCTTTTGCATCTCATTGCCGGCTTAGACTCTTACAATAGCGGATCGATTTCATTCAACGAGGTGTCCCTAGAAAATCTCTCTAAAAAAGAGTTGAATAACTACCGTAATTCCCACATCGGTCTTGTATTTCAGTTCCACAACTTACTACCGGAGTTAACGGCTTTAGAAAATATCACTCTCCCACGATGGATAGGCGGTAAGATGGATAGCGGTGCCACAACAAAGGCGCAAGAGCTTATGGATCTTTTAGGAATAGCGCATAGAGCCAATCATCTTCCGAATGAAATGAGCGGTGGCGAGCAGCAGCGAGTCGCCATAGCACGAGCGCTGATCAACGAACCCGAGTTGTTATTAGCAGATGAGCCTACGGGTAATCTTGATAGTGCAAACGCAGCATCCGTGCATGAATTATTGGTCAAGCTAAACGAGGAATTGGGTCAAACTATAGTCGTTGTTACCCATAATGCTGAACTTGCAGCACTTGGCAAGAGTAAATGGACCATGGTTGACGGAAAATTGGGCTAATTCATGAAATTGAAAAAAGCCGAGTTACGCGAATTTCTCCTCGAAAAAGCGGATCAGTACGCTAAGCGCAGCTTCGTCGCCGAAGACCCCATTTTAATCCCACATAAGTTTTCAGACCCAAAGGACATTGAAATTAGCGGCTTAATCGCTGCTACGCTAGCCTGGGGACAACGCAAGACCATTATTGCAAAAAGTGAAGATTTAATAGACCGCATGGACCATGCCCCTTGGGAATTTGTCCAAGGCGCTAGTAAAAGTGATTTAGACAGTTTTGAAGGCTTTATCCATCGAACCTTTAAGGCAGAGGACATCCAAGGATTGGTATTAGCGCTTCAAAAGCTCTACACAGAATATGATAATATTGGTGCTTTCTTCGCTCAGTATCTAGACGCGAACCATCATCTCGGTGCGTCTTTTACAGCCTTCAAGCACTACCTGTTAAATAATGGTCTTCCGCCACGAGCTGCAAAGCACTTTGGAGACCCTACTAAGGGCAGCGCTTGTAAAAGAATGGTGATGTATTCTCGATGGATGGCGCGTTCAAATAAAGAAGGCATTGACTTTGGAATTTGGGACATAGACCCAGCTTTGTTATCCTTGCCGCTTGACGTACACAGCGGCAGAGTGGCGAGAAGTCTTGGGCTACTAAAGCGCAAACAAAGCGATTGGAAAGCCGTAATGGAACTAGATACTGCTGTTCGAAAAATTTCGCCTGAAGACCCTGCTCGGCTGGATTATGCGCTTTTTGGACTGGGAGTATATGAAGGCTGGAAATAGCCTACAATGCCATTAACCCTGGTATTTTCACAGCCTCTTCGTAACGAGCAATCACGGAATCTACATCCATCATCATCTCTTTAGCACTTACTGATACGAATTTTCCTGTCTTACTCTTGCGCAATTCAATCTGTGCGGTCTCTGCATCAAACAAAGCTTCAGTTTGAGCAACCTTTTGATTTTCAGCCGGAACAATAAACTTAAAAAGATAAACTGCAGGCCATTTGCGGTCTTCTAATTTCTCGCGAAGGCCTTTCCAAGGATCTTGACTCATACGTGTTTAATTGGTCTACAAAAGTATAGTACGCTCTTCAAGCACACGAGTTTTAAGGAAGTTTTTGGCCAATTCCATTCGATCATGCAAATAGATGTCCTCTTCAATCGCAGGGCTAATGGCAAGGAAATCATTGAAAAGTTCACCGAGCTCCCCTTCTACCTCCTCACCGCGTATCCAAAGTGCTTGAACTGCATTCAAAAGCTCTACGCCCAAAATGCCGTAGACATTGTCTACCACTTTCAAAAGCTTCGTGGCAGCATTAGCACCCATACTCACATGATCTTCTTGTCCGTTAGAGCTCTCTATACTATCCGCCGAGGCTGGTGTACACAATTGCTTGTTTTGACTTACCATACTCGCCGCAGTGTATTGAGCAATCATAAGCCCTGAATTAATCCCCGGGTTCTTTACTAAAAATGGCGGTAAACCGCGCCTTCCTGATATCAATTGGTAGGTGCGGCGCTCTGAAATGGATCCGTATTCGTGGATAGCCAAAGCTCCATAATCTAGGGCTAATGCAAGCGGCTGACCGTGGAAGTTTCCAGCACTGATCACTCTGCCCTGTTCACTGAGAACCACAGGGTTATCTGTTGCTGCGTTTACTTCTACTTCAAATACTTCCATCATGTGTTTAATGGCACCTTTGGAAGCACCGTGTACTTGCGGTACACACCTAAAAGAGTAAGGATCTTGCACATGCTCTTTTTCTCGGTGCATAGCCTGACAAGGTTCCAACCAATTCAATAGACGCTCAGCAGTCAAAATTTGACCGGCGTGTGGTCGAGTCAAATGCACACCCGGAGTAAAAGGTTCTATTCTTCCGTCATATGCAAGGGTGGATAATGCAGCCAATTGATCCGCGAAGAAATCTATTCTTCTAGCCTGAATGAGTGCATAGATCCCATGTGCAGACATGAACTGAGTACCGTTCAAAAGAGCAAGACCTTCTTTGGAGGCCAATTCCATAGTCTTCCAACCCTTACCGCCAAGCTCAGATAAGGCAGCAATAGTGTTCATCTTTTCTCCATTAAGCCAAACTTCTCCCTCACCGAGTAAGGGCAGCGACATGTGTGCAAGTGGCGCTAAATCACCGGATGCACCTAAAGAACCTAATTCATAGATTACAGGTACTACTCCGCTATTGTACATGGTAATTATTTGCTCTACCACCTCTAGACGAATACCACTCACTCCTACGGCAAAACTTTGCACTTTGAGTGCCATCATTAATCGACCAAGCTTCTGATCTATTTCGGCCCCAGCACCACAAGCATGGGAACGAACCAGGTTGGTTTGAAGTTTACCTAAATCCTCTTCGCCTACAACTACATTGCATAGTGCTCCAAAGCCTGTATTCACACCATAAATAGGTGTTTTTCTCGTTTTTGTGCGCTCCTCGAGAAATGCCCTCGAATGAGATATACGTTCGGCAGCGACAGGGTCTAAAGTTAAATGTGCTTTGCCTTCAGCAATTATCTCGTACTGATGAAAGCTCAGTGGTGTTGCTCCTAGGGTGATGTTCTCTGTCATGGTTTTGAGTTGTGGTGCTTGAAATTACGACAGAACCTACCATTTTCCGTCATTAATCTGAACCTGCACAATAAAAATGCGTTTAGAATCTTAGAACATTAGACTAAACATGAAGAATTACGTAATCATCGGCGGCAGCAAGGGAATCGGAAAAGAAACGGCAGAGCTTTTAGCGGCAGAAGGACACCAAGTCACTGTCTTTAGCAGAACTCCTTATGAAGGCCCCGCGCACACCATTGAATGGGAAGAGTTCGATGTTCTCGAAGACGAATGGGACGACAAAATGCCAGAGAATATTGACGGCCTAGTGTATAGCGTGGGATCTATCAATCTAAAGCCATTCCGAGGATTGAAACCGGAGGTCTTTGAATCGGACTTTCAGCTGCAAGTAATGGGTGCTGTGAAAGCGCTCCAGGCAGCTTACAAGAATTTCAATAAAGAAAGTATTCCCTCAGTGGTCCTCTATTCTACCGTTGCTGTTCAAAGAGGTATGCCTTTCCATGCCACTGTAAGTGCGTCAAAAGGAGCCATCGAAGGATTGACTAGAGCAATTGCATCTGAATGGGCGCCGAAGGCTCGAATCAATTGTATCGCACCTTCATTAACAGACACTCCACTTGCCGGTAAACTTTTGAGCACGCCAGAGAAAAAGGCTGCATTAGGCGATAATAATCCTATGAAACGCGTTGGAGAAGCCGCTGATATCGCTGAGATGACGGCCTTCTTGTTGAGCGACAAAGCCTCTTGGATGACCGGTCAAATCGTTCATATAGACGGTGGCCAAAGTGTGCTTTAATTCATGAAAACTATAACCGCCGCCGAGATTAACGGCCTTGAAAAACGATTCCGAACCTCGCTAATTAATAGCCTTTCTGGTATTCGAACTGCCTTTATTGGTATCACTGAGGATGACAGAGGCCGATTTAACGCCGCTACCCTATCCAATATCACTCATGTGGGCGCAAATCCGGCCCAAATGAGCATTTTGTTCCGACCGGACAATGGCAAAAGACACACGCTTTCGAACTACAGAAACGAGGGAAAAATTTCCCTTGTATGTATGCCGTTGTCAAAATCGGCTATTGTGCATGAAGTGAGTATGAATGCGCCTGAGGGTATTTTTGAACTAGAGATAGTTGGCGAGAATTATAAAAAGCGACAAGATTGGCCACATCCGCTTCCTACGACATTTTTATATGCCATAGAGCTCGAGTTCATTGAAGAATTCACTTTGAATAATGGATGTGTTTATACTGTTGGCAAAATCCAAAACATTGGCCTTGGCAATGATGTTCAGGTCTGTGATCAAGGAAGAGTTTTGTTCAAGCAATCTCCCACATTAGCTATTGGATTACAGCAGTATACCGGAATAGGGTCAGACAGTAAGCATATTCCCTATCCAAGCGCTTCCAAATATGGTTTTTAGTGAGAGAGAAGATTCAATTAGTGTGGTTCAAACGGGATCTGCGCTGGTTTGATCATCTACCAGTGTTTCAGAGTACGGAGCTTGATGTTCCTACCCTCTATTTTTCCTTATATGAACCTTCACTGTTTTCTCAAATTCAATACAATGAACGTCATGTTCGCTTCATTGTAGATTCTATAGAAGACCTCAATCAGCAGCTCGGTCAAAAAAGCGTGTTCTTGTATAATTGTGAGGCCATCGATTTCTTCAAGCACATCACTACTGAGTTTGACGTAGTTCGCGTTTTAAGCCACAAGGAGACCGGCATCAAGCACACCTTTGACCGCGACATACGTATATCGAAATTGCTAAAATCAAGAAACATCCCTTGGCTCGAAGCAGATGCTAATGGTGTGCGACGTGGCCTACGAAACCGAAGGGACTGGATGAGCAAATGGCATCATGACGCAGCTCAACCACTGATCCAAACGGATCTCAAACAGATTGCTTCTCGTGCTTTTACAAAAGAGATGAATATCCCTGAATATCAAAGTAAATTTGAAGAACACCCATTTTTCCAAAAAGGCGGTGAACGGCGGGCACACGGGATTATTAAGAGCTTCTTAACCAAGCGTATCGCCCGCTACGCCTATAGCATATCTAAGCCCCAGGAATCTCGACAGGGCTGCAGCCGAATATCTCCGCATCTTGCTTGGGGAAATATAAGTATTCGCCAACTCGTTCAAATAATGGAACATACGGATATCCCAGGCTCCAAACGCAATATCCGGGCTTTTGCGGACCGACTTCGTTGGCAGGCACACTTCATTCAAAAGTTCGAGAGCGAATGGGAATATGAGTTTTTACCCATCAACAGAGCGTATACGGATATCGATCAGAGTAAAGAATGGAACGAGGATCTTTTCAATGCCTGGAAAGAAGGAAAAACAGGAATTCCACTTGTGGATGCATGCATGCGATGCTTAACTGCCACAGGCTATTTGAACTTTAGAATGCGTGCCATGGTGGTTAGCTTTTACAGCCAATATCTATGGCTTCCTTGGAAACCAGGGGCAGATTACTTGGCCTCACTGTTTACCGACTTTGAACCAGGAATTCACTATGCCCAATTCCAAATGCAAAGTGGGTATACCGGTGTAAATACTATTCGTATCTATAACCCTATTAAACAAAGCCAAGATCACGATCCAAAAGGCAAATTTATCAAGCAATGGGTACCGGAACTTTTTCAAATACCCGCTCCATATATCCATGAACCATGGAAAATACCTCCGATGGAATTAGTGATGCAAGGCTACAAGACAGGTTCCTATCCCCTTGAGCCAGTTGTGGATTTATCAAAGAATAGAAAGCGAGCAAGTGATGCCCTTTACTCGAAACGAAAAGAGAAGCGGACTAAGGTAGAGGCTCGACGAATTCTAGGAAAACACGTAAATCCCGGGCCACGCAGGACCTAATCCTGTACTAATCGAAAACCTTCACCATGCACATTTTCTATGCGCAGACTCTCATCCACTTTCAGGTATTTTCGAAGCTTTGCCACATAAACATCCATGGATCTACCCGTAAAATAATTATCCTCCTTCCAGATTTTTAGCAACGCCTTAGATCTAGGTAGAAGCTGATTTTTATGCGCAGCTAGAAGTTTCAATAAATCGCATTCCTTAGGACTTAGCTTAGTTACGTTGTCCTTATAGAGCAGTTGACGAATCTTTGGCTTAAAAACTAGGGTGCCAATTTGAATTTCATCCGGTTCTTCTTCAACATCCGCTAGGTTTCTTCCTATAATCGCCTGAATCTTGTAAAGCAAAACATCCGTGTCGAAAGGTTTCACTAAGTAATCATCTGCACCGGCACTGTAACCGGCGATAATATCTTCCTTCTGCCCCTTTGCCGTTAGGAAGATCAAAGGCTGGCCATTATCAATAGCTTTAACTTCTGTAGCAAGGGTTAAGCCATCCTTTTTAGGCATCATGATATCGAATATACAGAGGTCATATTCGCCCTGCTTATACGCTCGAAGTCCTTGAACTCCGTCCCTTTCCAGATCCACTTCGAAGTCATTAAACGAAAGAGTGTCGCGAAGAAGGTTTCCAAAGTTGGTATCGTCTTCTACCAATAGTATGCGTTGCTTATTCATGTCAAAGGTTCTTTTCAATAGTTACTTTAAAGGTGGTACCCTCTCCTACTTTACTATCAACGGTGATGGTGCCGTCGTGCTTCTCGATGATTTCTTTAACGAAAGACAAGCCTAATCCGTGTCCTTTCACATCGTGTATATTTCCCTTAGTAGCACGGTAGAATCGATCAAATACCTGATTTAAGGTATCCTCATCCATTCCAATACCACGATCCTTCACCAAAATAGTAAAGTCCGTTTCACTTTGGGTCAATTGAACACTAATCATCGGCGTACCGTCGCTATACTTGACAGCGTTGTCAATCAAATTCGTTAATGCACTCTTGAATTGGGTTCTATCACCAATGTAAGCATACTCACCAGCGGCAATATTCAGATCAATCCAACCCTGCTTTTCTTCCACGGCCAATTTGAAGTGATGAACAGCCTCACCTAATACTTCTGCAATATTCATAGACGATTTGTCCAAGGTCAATTCTTCCTTATCCATCATCGACATCTGCAAAACACTCTCCATCTGGGCATTCATGCGCTTGTTCTCTTTCTTGACTATACTCAAATAGCTCTCCATTTGAGAAGCTGTCATTTTATCGCCATTCTTCAACAGCGCATCTACCGCAAGATTTATTGTTGCCAATGGTGTCTTGAACTCGTGCGACATGTTATTAATAAAATCGCTTTTGACATCGGCTAAGCGCTTTTGTTTACGCCCTTGACGCTGAACACCAAAGAAGGCCACTAAGATTACGGTAGAAAAGAGCAGGGAAGCTATGAGAGACATATAAACTCTCTTGGCCAAATAGAATTTCTCTGAAGGAAAGTAAAGCAACAGCTGCCGCGTTGGACCAAAGAAGCTTTCTGCAAGCACATAATTAAATGTGGTTAGGTTTGGATCAAATTCTTCTGAAACTAGATTGCTTAGATAACCGTTCTCCACAATGGCCCATTTTGGCTCCGTTCGAACCCCATTCTGTTGCAGTTGCGAACGAATAATACTGTCTAACTCAAGCTGAGTTAACTGCGCAGACCAAGGAAGTGAATTCTGAAAGTTGTCCAATAGCCCACCAAAGAGGGTGGAATCTGCAAACCCCATAGCATTTGGCACCTGACCTGAAGACCAGCGCAATGTCGTCTGTCCCATTGGAGTGCTAATGGTAACTGTGCTATCACTGTTCTCGCCAGTTTTAAAAGCCCCCATACTTTTACGACGCACGAACATCCGGACGCGCTCATTTAAGCTCGTTGACGTTAAGCCCACCTGTTGCTCAAATTGCTGACGCTGTAACTCCAATTGACCAGATAACAGATTCAATTGCAAAAACAAAGCACCAACGACAGCAGCAGTAAGTACCGCAGTAATAGAATTGGCTCTTAATTGATCTAAAAGTCTTTGGAACATATGGCGAATGTACTACTCGAGGTACAGGAATTCACGAGTTTTAACGCCGTTTAACACCTACAATAAAAAGTCGATGATGTCGTCTGAAGTAAATCCTTCTGCCTTGGCCTTATAATTCACAACAATTCTGTGTCTTAGGATAGGCTTCGCTACCGACTTAACGTGTGCCACCGTAGGAGAACCTTGACCATCCATAATGGCTTTTGCCTTTGCTGCAAGGATTAGGTTTTGACTAGCACGAGGCCCAGCACCCCAATTCAAAAATTCATTTGCTTTTTCGTGAGCTCCCTCACTATTAGGTCGGGTTTTTCGAACAAGAGATACTGCATATGCAATGGTCTCATCCACCACTGGAAGGCGCTTCAAAGCCTCTTGAAGCTCTGCAATCTCCGCTGAACTGAACACTCTTTCTACAGAAGAACTATGTCCTATAGTCGTCTGTTTCACTACTTGCTGCTCTTCTTGCAAAGACGGGTATCCTACAGAAATATTAAATAAGAAGCGGTCTAACTGTGCCTCTGGCAAAGGATAGGTCCCCTCCTGCTCGATCGGATTCTGTGTAGCCAACACAAAGAATGGCTGAGGGAGTTCATAAGTCATACCACCTACACTGACGCGCTTTTCTTGCATAGCTTCAAGAAGGGCCGCTTGAGTTTTAGGAGGGGTTCTATTAATCTCGTCAGCTAGAATCACGTTCGCAAATACGGGACCTTTACGGAATTCAAAGACACGATCTTTGTTCAAGACTTCGGTACCTGTAATATCCGTAGGCATCAAATCTGGCGTAAACTGAACTCTTGAAAACTCCAGCCCCAACACCTTACTCACAGTGGTAACCAACAACGTTTTGGCAAGTCCAGGAACACCAAGTAATAGGCTGTGCCCACCCACCAATATACTCTGTGTAATGAGATCGACAGCTTCCTGCTGACCAACGATTACCTTTCCAACTTCTCTCTTAAAGGCACGTAGCTTTTCAGGAGCTTGTTCTAGAACTTCTATGACTCTTTGATCAGTCATCGCGGTTGCTGTTCCAATAATTGAGTTTCTCATCGCATGGGAAGTACCCTGCGTTAATCTTTACAAAAGTCTCAATGAGTTTCTCTTCCTTCCACTCATCGACAATTCTACCTTGCTTCTGTTGAAGGGCAAAACCTTTAATCCTAGTAAAGTCAATATCTAAGTTTGCCTTATGCGGTTCAAACTTCTTGTCTAATCGTACAATTCTAAACGCCTCTCGTTGGTCTTGACTCTGAAAATAACCCGTTTCAGACGTTTGGCCTTCCTCCAATTTATTTACCACGGCAAATAGACCACGGTCCAATGCGCTTACCTCAAATCTATTATTTCCGCTTTGGAAATTACTCATCTGACCACCGTTAAACTTCGTTTGCTCATCCTCAGAATACTTGCTTGCCGCTTCTTCAAAGGTCATCTCGCCTTTATTAATAGATGCGGCAATACTGTCTAAGAAATTCTTCGCCTCTTGAAGGTTCTCTTGTGTCATTTTCGGCTTAATAAGAATGTGACGTAAATCCAATTCCTCTCCACGCTTCTCTAACAATTGAACAATGTGGTAGCCAAATTCTGTTTTGAATGGATCACTTATTTGTCCTCTTTTCAAGTTAAATGCGACAGCTTCAAACTCTTTAACAAATACCCCGCGCTGAATGGCTTTGTACTCTCCACCCTTCTTGTTTGAACCTGGATCTTCACTGTAGAGAATAGCCATGGACGAAAAGGAAGTTCCGTTTTCAATACGCTCCTTAAGCGATTTTAACTTTTCAATCACTTCTTGCTCAGCTTCTTTCGAAATTTCAGGGTACTTCACAATCTGCGAAAGTTCGACCTCTTCGTTGATCAGCGGCACACTGTCCGCAGGAAGGTTTTCATAAAATTCTCTCACTTCGGATGGAGTCACCTCTATACCATCTACAACAGTCATCTGCATACGCTGGGCAGTCAATTGATCACGGATTAGGGTACGCATATCTTCCTTAATCTCAACCACCGATTTTTCGTAAAACTCTTCGAGCTTCTTTTGGTCGCCCATCTGAGCGATGAGCTGCTGAATACGACGGTCCATATTTGCTTCAACTTCATCTTCACCGACGGTTACCGAATCTATCTCTGCGTGGTGAATCAAAAGTTTTTGAAAAAGTAACTCTTCAAATACAGCACATTCACTTAACTCTTCACCAAAGTTTTGACGACGCATGATGTCGAACTGCTCATCTACCTCACTTTTGAGGATGATATCGCCACCAACGATGGCCACCACTCCATCAACAGTCTGTGGTTGACCTTGGGCCATAAAAATGAACCCGAATACACTAAGGAATAAGTAAGTCGCCTTTTTCAATTGCATTTGCTATAATATTATCTCCAATACGCTCAATTAAGTCTAATCTGCGCTTGTTAAGAATCATCTTTCTTATGTTTTCGCGCACATATTCCAGTGGCGAATAACTGTTCTCTATTCTAATGTCATTAACCTTGACAAAATACACCATTACTGTGTCCTCACAAGTAAACTTAGGTGTTCGTTTTAGGTAAGTATACGGATTGCTAGATTCCAATGGAATTTCCTCTAAAAAATCATCCAATGGCACCCATGAAGAATCTGAAAAGGCGCTTTGTTTAGTTGCAAACACCTCTATCCAATCTAAATATTTACCCTGCTGTGAGGATGATTTAAACCAACGCTTAGCATCCTTGATTTTCTGCGCTTCTAAAGGAACTGCGGTATATGCTGCCCGAACAATGCTTTCTTTCAATTCAAAATTGCTCTGATTTCTCTCGTAATACTGAGAAATTTCCTCTTCGCTAACATTGGTATCTAGGTTCTCATTTACATACCTCTCGATGTAGGCATGTTTTAACAAGTCATTGCGATATTGACTTACGAGATCCTCAAAATCTCTGAGATCCTCCTTCAAATTAAACTCAGCGGCCTCTACTAGCAGCTCATTTTTAGCCCAATTCCTGGCTATAGTCTGCACGAGAGCTACACTATCAGCTTCAGGTAATGTGCCCGCCTTTGGCAATTGACTTCTGATGTCTTCAACCAAAAGTTGTTTACTGCCTAAGGTAGCTACTACCTCTTGGGTGCTTGTCAACCCTTGACTGCATGAAAGAAGTGCGCTAGCTGCTATGACAGACCAAAATCGCATTAATCAGCGAGTTCTGAGAAAAGCGCTGCTTTAACCTCTTCGTTGATTTCTACCGCGAATTTCTCTTGAAGTGATGCTACCCATGCGGCCTCCAACTCATTTTGATAACTTGCAATGACAAGCCCTTTGATTTCTGTCAAAGCCTTAGGACCTGATGGAAGAAAATCTACGACTTGAAGTACGGCAAAGCCCTCGTTGTAAGCCACAGGACCATAAACTCCTGCTTCAGTTTCCCAAACCGATTGGAATACATCTTCATCCTTTTGCTGTGCTGTACCGTTAGAAACAGCTACTGATAGCGCGTCGTTCGAAGTTAAAAATGCCTCAAGCTTTTCAGTTTTCTCTTTAACTACCCATTTCGATATCTTCTTAGCATCCTTTTCACTTTGAGCAACCCAAAGTTTGTAACTAATACGATCCTCCCAAGTGTAATTGCCTTTGATTTTCTCGTAATGATCAGCGATGCCTGCGCTATCCTGCGCGGCTTTGTTCCAAACCTCTTCTTGAGTCAGGTCGAATAAAAGAATCCCTTCTCTGTATTCGCGCACTAGATTTCGAAACTCTGGATACTTACTTTCTAACTGGCTGTCCTCGTAAGCGATAACTTTATCATTACTCACGACATTGAAAAGTAACCTTAAGTACTCTTCTACATCTGCTACATCTTGTGGCTTCTGATTTTTACTCCAAAAGTTCAACACAGTACTTTGAAGCAATTCTTGATCAGCATAGGTAGCAACTACGCGGTCGTTTTTCACCTTCTCTGGTGCTACCCAATTTCCAGTGGCAAACAATGCCGCATCCACCATGGCTACGGTGCGCTTATAATTGCGCTCATTCACCGTGTACTCATAGTTGCGCTTCAAAGTGTTCACAAACTTCTTAGCACCTATTTGACTACGAGAATCTCTTTTTACTTTTGATTTGATGTCCTTTTTCAAGGCGTCAAAATCTGGCAAAGGTTTTTTCTCAATCAACTGGATGACGTGCCAACCTATGTTCGTATTGATTGGCGCAGAAAAATCACCGGGGTTCTCTAAAGCAAATGCAGCATTTTCAAATGAAGGCATCATCTTATTCAAACCAAATTCCGGCATCTCACCTGCTCTATCTTTCGTCTTTCTGTCTTCACTGAATGACACGAGGTCCATAAAGTCCTCTCCATTCTGCAATCTTGTATAAATCTCTTGTGCACTGCGTTCTGCACGCTGTTTCTCAGCCAACTTGGCCTTTTCCCCAGCTGCAAAGAAGATCTGACGAACACGAACAGTACCACTAGCAGGACGCTTGTCCAAGGTCTTTATAAGATGGTAACCGAATTGTGAACGAATAGGCTTACTAATTGCGCCTACTTCTTGGTCGTAGGCACCTGTTTCGAATGGATAGACCATATTAAATGCAGTGAAATAGCCTAGATCACCACCCTGCTTGGCACTCCAAGTATCTGCACTCTTCGAACGAGCAGCATCTTCAAAGCTCATTTTACCACTGATAATCTCATCGCGTAGTTCCATCATTGCTTTGTAAACACGTAAAGTGTCTGATGGCAGAGCGCTCGAAGCCAATTCAAACATAATGTGTGCAGCACGAACTTCCTGTTGCATACGACCATAGGCCTCCTTTATCAAGGCATCTTCTGATCCTGCATCACTGAGGTAGGGTTTGGCCAACTGCGCACGGTAACCTCCAAATTCCTTGACGAACTTTGAAGCTGTATCGCGCTGCTGATCGAATGCCTCAGCAATTTTTAGTTTAAATCGAATGTAGAGATCAAGATACTCGTCTGGAGTCTTAGGGTCGATGGCATTGCCTACCCCCTTGTTTTTCTCGTATACTGCCTTGAACTCTTCAGCGGTAACCTCCTGGCTGCCAACTGTGAATAGAACTTCTTGAGCTTGTAATTGTGCGCCGACAAATAGTAGGGCGAATAGAAGGATTTTCTTCATTGTTTATCTTCTGCTATAATTTGGAGCCTCTCTTGTAATACTAACGTTGTGCGGATGACTTTCCTGCATACCTGCTGCAGTGATTTGAATAAATCGAGCCGATTTTTTCAAAGTAGGTACATCTTTCGATCCACAGTACCCCATTCCGGCACGAAGGCCACCAACGAATTGGTACATTACCTCACCTACTTCTCCTTTATAAGGAACGCGACCCACGATACCCTCAGGTACTAGTTTCTTCACGTCGTCTTCAACGTCTTGGAAATAACGGTCCTTAGAACCGTCTGTCATCGCCTCTACAGATCCCATACCGCGGTATGTCTTGTACTTTCTTCCTTCATAAATCACAGTCTCACCGGGACTTTCTTTAGTTCCAGCGAACATTGATCCAAGCATCACACAATCTGCACCTGCAGCGAGTGCTTTCACGATATCTCCGGTGAATCGTATACCACCATCGGCAATGACAGGGATACGACCGTCGATAGCCTTTGCAACCTCCATTACAGCACTTAACTGTGGGAAACCTACGCCGGCAACAATACGCGTAGTACAAATAGAACCTGGACCTATTCCTACTTTAACAGCATCAGCTCCAGCCTCCATCAAATACAATGCAGCTTCCGGGGTTGCAATGTTCCCTACCACTACATCTAGTTCTGGGAATTTACCTTTCACGTTCTGCAACGCTGTTACCACACCTTTGGTATGACCGTGTGCTGTATCAATGATTACAGCATCAACGCCACTTTCATACAACGCTTCTACACGTTCAACCACATCACCAGTAACACCTACGGCAGCGGCAACACGCAAACGACCGTACTTATCTTTGTTTGCATTCGGTTTAACACGATTCTTGGTAATGTCTCTATAGGTGATCAAACCAACTAATTGGGCATTATCATCAATAACAGGCAATTTTTCAATCTTATGCTCCTGAAGGATAGCCTCAGCTTCCTCCATAGTAGTAGCTGGGGAAGCTGTGATAAGATTTTCTTTTGTCATGACTTCATCGATAAGACGATCATTCTCTTTCTCGAATCTCAAATCTCTATTGGTAATGATACCAATCAGGTTCTTGCTTTCATTAATTACAGGTACCCCACCAATTTTGAATTCCGTCATCATCGCTTTGGCATCTGCAACAGTCGCGTCTTTAAATAGGGTTACTGGATCTAAGATCATACCACTTTCAGCGCGCTTGACCTTGCGAACCTCAATGGCTTGCTGCTCGATAGTCATATTTTTATGAATCACGCCTATTCCACCTTCCTGGGCTATAGCTATGGCCATTGCGCTTTCTGTCACCGTATCCATTGCTGCAGATACAATTGGAGTCTTGAGACCAATGTTGCGGGTGACTTTGGAAGATAAATCCACAT
>Ga0209654_1001831_pt1 | contig 15797 bp, 28 predicted proteins | sample SaaInl1SG_22_DNA_FD_184646 | JGI IMG/M metagenome (GOLD analysis project Ga0209654, IMG submission 184646) | Marine microbial communities from expanding oxygen minimum zones in the Saanich Inlet - ESP_161SG_22_DNA (SPAdes) (version 2) | ecosystem: Environmental > Aquatic > Marine > Intertidal... | reverse complement strand
ATTGCTACTATTATTTGGCACATTCAATGGTATTTTTAGCTATTTTGAACAATCACCATCTAATGTAATTACTAGCGGTGATTGCGTACTAATTGTAGGTAACGCTGGAACTAAGGAGCTCTGCAAATGATGGCTATTATTCTTGCTATCGGCTCTTCTTTAGCGGCTGTGGTCGGTATGGAAGCTTATGATTATATGACATATGAAGACAGAGTAAATACGTGCGTTGCGCGTACTGTTGAAGCAAATCCTAAAATTAACTTTGACAAAATTAGGATTGCGTGCGAAACAGTTACTAAATAGGAAATATTTATGGCAAAGTATGATGATATGGTAGCTATACTTAGCGGATCCATTTCTAAATTAAATAAGCGTAATAAAAATTCTTTATGGCTAAAAGATTTATTGGCCAACAATAAAGCTGACTCGTCAGATTTAATTGATATGGCTATAATGCCAGTTATGCAAGGCTTACAACAGAAATCTTCTTTAGCTGATGTTGCTTGCACTATTGGTAATAAAATAAGATCTAAATTTAACTTTCAAAGAGATTCACTATGCGCGCTATTTGGTGGCTTAGTTATTCTAGAATCTTTTGCAGAAGTTGATTTTTTAGATACTAAAAGAACATTTACTAGAGGTAAGAAAAGGCAAAAGCATCCTCCGTATCATATTTTTATTAAAGACTACGGTGTATATCAAGAGTTTTTAGAAGAAACAGATATTGATTTAGTTGATGAAGCGCCTTTTAAAGAACCTGTAGAAAATTGGCAAAGCGGTTACTCCAGCGATAGGCTTAAAACGCTTATTCGTAATGGTAACTTAGAAGCCTTAAATTCTTTAAATGAAGAAAAGCATTCACTAATTTTTAATGCTTTAAACAAATTACAAAATACTGGTTATACTATTAATAAAAACGTATTTGAAGTGTTTTTAAAGTGTAGTAAGCTGGAAAGCGGTTCTCCTTTTAAATATGAAAAAGAGTTGAATCAAGAAGCAAAACGATCAATGCGTATTGAAGTAGACGCTATTAAAGAGCTGGCTACTAAAAATATTAGCAATACTTTTTATCACCGATATACATGCGATTTTCGTGGTCGTATTTATCCTGAAACAGCTTATCTTAATGAGCAGTCATCCGATAATGCTAAAGGCCTAATTATATATGACCATGGAGTTGAACTTGGCGATGAAGGCGAATATTTCTTAGCCGTACATACCGCAAACTCTATCGGTAATGATAAAGTACCTTTAGATGATCGCGTTTTCTTTGTTCAATTTAAAATGAGCGATATTATTTCATGGGCTGAAAATCCTATGGTTAACACAGAGTGGATGCAGGCGGATAAACCTTGGTCAACCCTTGCTTGCGCATTCGAGTGGAAGAAACTGCATGACTGGGAACAAAAGGGAAACACCCGAAATACTTTTAAAAGCGTTTTACCTATTTTTATTGACGGTTCTAACAATGGTGTGCAGCATTTGACTGCTTTGGCGCTAGATGAAAAAGTTGCACCATTAGTTAATCTCGATATTACTAAAGAAAACGCAGTACCAGGCGATATCTATATGGAAATCGCAGACAAAGTATGGGAAAAACTAGTTAAAGCTGATGCAGAAATTAATGAATCAGATAAAGCAGAAATGAACAGGTTAATTAAAGAAGTTAGCGTAATTAAGACTAAGTATGAAGCTGCTATGCAAGATCGTAAAAAGCGTGATAACGTTTATAAAGAACTTGTTGATTGGCGTAAAGAAAACAGAGAACTCATAAGGAAATTATGGTCTACGTTTTGGTTGCGTGAAGCACAAACAGCAGTAAAGCGCAAAACATGTAAGCGACCAGTAATGACTTTAGCTTATGGCGTTACAAGAGCAGGTGCTCGCGAACAAGTATTTGATGATACTAAGTCTTTATCCGAAGAATTAAGGCATAAAGAAAAATCATGGGTAACTCCTATGGGTGATCTTATCTTTGATACTTGCTATTCTGAGCTTCCTGGTCCTGCTGCTATGCTTGAGCTTTTCAGATCACTTGCAGAAGATGCAAACAAGAAAGGTGAGTTTTTAAGCTGGACCGTACCTAGCACAAATTTCCCAGTTGTGCAAGCGTATGAGACACCTACTAAAGTTCAGGTAAACGCAATGTTTCAAGGCCAACGTTTACAGCTTACAATACAAAAGTATGAAAATAAAAAGCTAAGTAAAAAAGACCAAGTATCAGGCGCTGCTCCTAATATTATTCATTCATTTGATGCAGCACACTTAACTATGGTTGTTAACGCAGCAAATTATCCTGTAACTATGGTTCACGACTCATTTGGTTGTCATGCGGGTAATATGCCAAGCTTATTTAAAATTGTTCGACAACAATTTGTGGAATTTTATATTAAAGATCCGCTAGTAAAATTGCTGGAAGAACTAAATACACTAGAAAAGCTTCCTAAACGAGGCAAGCTTGATTTATATGATATTATGCTCTCTGACTTTGCTTTTTGCTAATTAAGCTAGTTAAAGAACGAAGGGAGTATACTATTAGGATTACCAAAAGTATACTTTAAGTAATACTTTAAGTGATACTTATATGTTGTTTATTATTACAGATTTATTAAGGAAATACTAATGATTTCTACTACAGTAAACTTTAAGACTACAGATGCTACAGTTGCAACAGCTCTTTTTTCTCGTCAATATTTATTTGGCAAAGAATCATCAGCTAAAAACGCAATTGCTTTTGATGCAAACAAAGGCGTATACTCTGTATCTCTATCCATTCGTCCATCATTTACTTATGCAGTAACCGCGTTTTTACGCGCTAACAAAGCAGTTATTGCAAAGTAATTAAATTTTATCAAATTAAGGAATTATTATGTCAGTATTAAAAAACGTTGAATTGCATTGGTGTAAGCTTGATCCTAAGCATCCTGTAGCTCCATTTGGTACTCCTGTGTGGGAAGCTCAGGTTCGTACTACCGATAAAGCAGTAGCAAAAGAGTGGAAAGAGATAGGTATTAATACTAAACGCCATGACGAAGAAGATTATTTCTTTGCTAACCTTAAGCGTAAAGCTATTTACGAAAAGACTGGCGATCCAGCTCAGCCTGTTGTAGTTGTTGATGGCAAACTAATGCCTCTTGATCCAACTACTATTGGTAATGGCTCCGTTGCTAACGTACAGCTCTTTACAAAGCCTTATGAATTTGGTGGTCGTAAAGGCATTAAAGTTGAGCTTAAAGCAATTCAGGTTACCAAGCTAGTTGAGTACAAAGCTTCTGGTGGCGGCAGCGGATTAGCTTTTGGAGAAGTTGGTGATACTGAAGTAGTATCGGCAGGAGAAGATAACGCAAGCGAAGAAGACTTGTGGTAATAACTTAGGGAGGCAAAAGTCTCCCTATTTTAACAATTTGCAACAATTTAGGAGAATATTATGACAAATGAAATGTCAAAATGGGAATTAATTATTTTCGTAGCTTTATTAGTTAACTTTACGCTTGACGCAATCCAGTCCGAATTTATAGCAGATATTGTTGCTAAAATTGGTGGTCTGTAATGCAAGATTTTGAAGAAGATATTCAAGACGCCTATTTGTTTGGTCCAGCTAAATATAAAGGTGTTACTTATGCTAACTTTAAAAAGAATTATGAACAAGGAAAATCTATGCCAAAGCATCCATATGACGGTTTAAATGAAGACGGTGAAAGAGAATACAGCAATGTATCTGACGCAGTTAATCCTAGCCATTACAAAGATGTAATTCCAGGCTACCAATATATGCAAACACAATTACATCTACTTAAAGGCTTTGAAGGCGTTGAAGCACATTTGCTAGGTCAAATTTACAAGTATGCAATGCGTCTTGGCAAAAAAGATTCTAAGCTGCAAGATGCAAGTAAAATTGCTTGGTATGCAGAATGTCTTAAACGCTATTATGAAACAGGTGAGATTGCGGTAGATCTATGAGACCAATTAACTTTGAAGTAGAAATTTTAAATTCACTTAATGATTTATTTTCTTCAGAGGGTTTAATCGCGGGTGGTTTTGCTCGCGATGTTCAATTAGCTAAAAGCCCTAAAGATGTAGATATTTTTATTCATCATACAGGTGATATGTTTGCCGTTGAAGACATGTTAAAAATGTGGTGTGCTTCCAAGGCAGATCCACCGCTTTCTAACTATTATGATGGCGAACAATTTTGGGCTATGGATTATTCTGTAGCTAAAATTGGTGATGAAAGTCATGCTTACTCTAGCATTACTGGCATTAGAGCTGTATACGATATGACTATTTGTTATTTTCAAAAAGATATGATAGCATATGATGAAGATACACAAGAAGCTTCTCTGCTATACGAAAAGCCTTTACAATTAGTTTTAACTAACAAAGAGGTAAGGAAAGTAATTGACGACTTTCCTGTATCATTATCTAAAGCTTGGTTTGATGGCAACAAGAAATTCGGTTGCAGTGAAGACTTTCTAAGATCTACAAAAACTAAAACAGCTTTATACGATATCGGCGTTAGGCCTAATTATTTAACAAAAATATTTAATAAATTTTCAGACTATGCTTTTATTCCTGAGAATCATGAGCTAGCTGAAGTTATATACGGAAGGAAGTCCGATGAAATTAATTTTTGACATTGAGGGTAATGGTTTACTAGATACCCTCACAACTATATGGATGATTGTCTGTAAAGACATTAATTCAGAAGAAGTACATGTATTTAGTGATCATGCTCCCAATGCCAAACCACTAAGCGAAGCTAAAAACTTTTTACGCTCAGCAGATACCCTTATTGGCCATAACATTTACGGCTACGATATTCCAGCTATACAGCAAGTATTAGGCTGGGAGCCTGATTGGGATAAACAAAAAGTTGTTGATACTCTTGTTTTATCTTGGATGGTTGACTATAAAAGACCAGGTGGTCATTCGCTTAAAAACTTAGGTGCACTACTTAAATGTCCTAAAGATGATTACCAAGATGGTTTCGATAATTATAACGATAATATGCTTAGGTATTGTATTCAAGACGTAAGATCTAATGAAAAAGTGTTTAGGTATCTTGCGCAAGAATGCAATAAAATATCAACTAAAAAGCCTTTATTTAAAAAAGGTTTAGAAACCGAGCATCGATGGGCATATTACGAAATGCGCATGCGTCAACACGGTTGGCTTTTTGATGATAATCTTGCAAAACAAAGTGTTGCTGAATGGCAATCCAGAATGCAAGAAATCGAAGATTTTATTGAGCCAACTTTAAAACCACGTGTAATTGATCGTGGTGAAACTGAACCGCGAATTAAAAAAGATGGAACTTACTATGCTAGCTCTTGTAAATGGTTTGAAATAGATCCTGAGTCTGGCAAAGATGAAATTACAAGGCTGTTAGATGGACCATATACGAAAATTGAAATGTTACCTGCAGAAATGGGCAATATGGACAATGTTAAGCAACACCTATATTCTCTCGGATGGGAACCTGACGATTTTAACGTTAAGAAAGGTTCTAAAGGTGGGTGGATTCAAACTGGTCCTAAGCTTACCTCCTCATCTCTTGAAAAGCTCGATGAAAAGCTTGTAGGCACGCCTAATGAAGGCATTGGCTCGATGATTGACGAGTATTACACTTTAAGATCACGTAAGTCAGTAGTAGAAGGCTGGATTAAAAATGCGAAAGATGGTAGGCTTCATCCACGTACTTGGGTTATCGGCACTCCTACTTATCGTTGTCGTCATGAAGTTATTACTAATATTCCTTCTGTTAGTTCTCCTGGCGGTGCGCAAATGCGTGGCATGCTTAAAGCAGAACCAGGATACAAAGTAGTAGGCGCTGACTCTAGCGGCAATCAGTTCCGTGCTTTAGCTCATTATATGAATAACGCAGACTTTACAGAAGCTGTTATTAACGGCTCTTCTGAAGATGGTACTGATGTTCATTCACGTAATGCTGAAATTATTGGTGTAAAGCGTAAAACAGCTAAACCGTTTATTTATGCTTTGCTATTCGGTGCAGGCGACGAAAAGCTTGGCTTAATCGTTACAGGTGTCAAAAATAGAGATGCAGGTAAAGCAGCACGCAGCAAGCTAATGAAAGGCCTAAAAGGATTTAAAGAGCTAAAAGATAAAATAGATAATTTGTTCTTTTCAACAAAGCATAAGTTTGGTCGTGGCTGTATTCCAGCATTAGATGGTCGCTTAGTATATCCTGAAACAGGCCATCAAGCGCTAAACTATTTATTGCAATCTTTTGAAGCTATTACAACAAAAGCTGCGTTAGTATATGGCTTTGATAAGCTTAATGCTGAAGGTTTAGACTGGTATCCTACGCTTTATATGCACGACGAATTTGCTATTATTGTTCGCGAAGATCAAGCAGATCGAGCATTAGAAATATTAGTAGAAGCACATCGAGAAGGACCTAAGGAATTCGGAGCTATGATCATGGATGGTGACGGTGCCATCGGTAATACTTATGCGGATGTACATTAATATGGAACACTATGATGAAAACGGCAATATCAATATCGACTACGTTATTGGCGCTATTAACGAGTTGCAAGAGCTTTTTGCAAGTTTAACCTATTCGGATTATGAAATTAAAGCAGTGATTCGTGAAAGAATTAAAATACTTTGTAATGTGTATGAAGATGAAACTGGCGAAACTGCCGTTTTGTGGATTGAGTAAACAAAAGCCTCACGTTGTGGGGCTTTAATTTCAATTTAAAACAAAGGAAATAAATATGTCAAGAAAAATTGTTGGTTTAGACTTTTCTGCTTATACCTTAAATGTTAACTTAGTATTAGATGCTTATCAATCTATTGACGAATATTTTAAAAATCGTAAAATTGAAGTAACTTTAATGCGTGAGCCTGTAGATAAAGATAGCGACAAAATTGCGTATGGTCTTCGTGTTGAAGACGATAATGAAGAAACAACAGGTGGTGATTACGACTTTTTTAAAACCTTATTTACAGAAAATGACTGGGTTAAGTATAAATGGGATTTAAAGTAAATGATTACAAGGACCTTTAAAGTAACCTTTGTAGAGCCTTTAGACTTAAATTTTGAGTATGAAGCTGAAATCCAAATGCTAGCTCGCAACTTTGGCTTTACCTGCGTTTCTTTAACAGAAGATGGTAAAGTATTAACTGCAGAACCTGACGAGCATACTGTCATAGACAACTTTATTTATATGGTAGGTGCTTGGCTTCCAAATAATATTGATCTTATATTAGGCTTTCAAGAAATTATTGATTATGAGCCTGAATATGAAGATGTAGTACCTGTATGGATACCTGAATAATGAACGTATTTTATATACATGAAGATCCTAGACAAGCAGCAAGAATGCACATATGGCATAAGCACGTCATTAAAATGATTTTAGAGTATGCCCAAATGCTTTCAACAGCTCATCGAATTTTAGATGAAAATGATGATGATCGCTTGTATAAAATTACTCATATTAATCATCCGTCTAACGTATGGATTAGACAGCATGAAAGCCACTACGCATGGGTTTACCAGTGCATGATAGAGCTAGGTAGGATTTATAAAGAAAAATCTGGTAAAGAACATTTAACTATTAGTAAGCTAGGTCGGCTTTTATCTAGACCACCTCGCAATATAGCTAAAAATACAGAATTTAATAAGCCTCATTTTACTCCACCTCCTCCGGCTATGCCTGATGAATATAAAGTGGAAGGTGATTCTTTAGCTTCTTATTTAAACTACTATGAGTATAAAAAGGAGATACTATGAAAGATTATGTTTATCTTGCAGGTCCTATTGAAGACTGTAGCAAAAAGCATATGGAAGAATGGCGACATGAAGTTGCTGATTGGCTTGAGTTAGCTTCTATTAAAGTATTAGATCCTACAAGGCGCATTACGTTTCATGAAAACATCATAAACGAAACTGCTACAATGCAAGAAATAGGACAGTCAACACATACGATTAATACTTGTCGTCGAATTTTTAAACAAGATTTGCAGGACGTTGCTAACAGCAGCGTCGTGCTTGCTGATATACGTCGATCTTCAGGTCGCGGCACTGGCACAGCTTTTGAGCTGATGTTTGCACATACGAAAAATAAAATTATTATTTGTTGGGCAGACAAAGAAGACTTAATCCACCCATTTTACGAAAGTGTTTATACTGAAAAGCATTTTGATTTAGAATCGGCAATTGAAGCAGTTAAGTACTACTATAACTAAGGAGCTATGATGGGCTTTCAAAAATATGCAGATGGATCTTTGCGTTATCAAATTGTAACGGAAGTAGATATTAGCAAAATTAAAGACGAAATTGAGCGCCGAATGGATGACTTAGAGCAATATGTTCGCGCTTCTAATGAATTACATACAATAGCATGCCATCGAGTAAAAGAAATGGATCCCTCAGCTGACGTAAAGCAGCTTATAAATGATAGTGACTATCGTGAGCAATACTTTGATTACTACGCGGAAGCGTTACTCGAAACATCTCAACAAGTAATGTCAAAAGTTCTTAAGCAGTATGGTTACAGCGCATGACTCCGCAAGAACAATTTGAGTACAAACAAAAATGGTTACCTCATGCTGAAGAGGTTTTAATTCATTCTGATTTTAGAAATAAAGCAAAATATTGGCTAAAGCAGAATGTTCCAGCTAAAGACTACAAATATGTAGAATACACTTGTCACTATGAAGACACTGTATACTTTCACTTTGATGATGCACTTGTAAATGAGTTTTGGGCTCAATTTGCAATTGATCGAGACAAAGATTAAATTTGAATTAAAGCACGTCGAGATGACGCCCTTAAAAAGTTAGACATTAAACTATACAAGGAATTAACACATGAAACTATCTCAAGCAATGACAGCAGTAGAAGCAACTATTAAGCACAATCTTGAATTAGGTGAAAATGCATCAAACGCATCTTATCTTATTCCAATGCTATGGTCACTACCTGGCGAAGGCAAATCTACAGGTATTGAAGACAAAGTAAAAGAGCTTGGTATGGAGCTTATTACGGTTATGTTTGGTCAGTTCGATGCAGGCGAACTTGGCGGCTTTCCTATCGTAAATCATACAACAAAAGAGTACGAACGCGCTCGTCCATTTTTCATGCCTACTAGCGGTACTGGCGTAATTTTTCTTGACGAATTACCTCAAGCACCTGTGGCTAACCAAAATATTGCAGCTCAATTAGTTAATGAACGTCGTATTGGCGAACATAAACTTCCAGCCGGATGGTCTGTAGTTTGTGCGGGTAATCCTATGTCAGCTCGCGCAGGTACTAACGCTATGCCTGCTCACTTGAAAGATCGACTTACTCATCTTGATATTGAAACTGATCATAAAGGCTTTCGTGAATATGCGCTTGGCAAAGGCTTTCTTCCGGAAATTACTGGCTTTATTAATGAGCGTCCTGAATGGCTACAAAAGTTTGATCCTAAGCAAAACGCATCACCTTCGCCACGCTCGTGGGAACGCGTTAATTCTATTATGAAGCTAGGACTTGAACCTGCTGTTGAAAATCAAATGATTAAAGGTCAAATTGGTGAAGCACCTCTTGCTGACTTCAGTGGATTTCTACAGATTTGGCGTGATCTTCCTGTATCAGAAGAAGTAATTCAACAATGTGAAACGCATGCAATTCCTTCTGATCCAGCTATTCTATATGCCTTGTGTTCTTCACTTGCGCATAAAGCTACTAAAGGTAATATTAAAAATATTATTACTTTTATCAAGCGGTTTATCAGTAAAGAGTTTGCAGCATTCTTAATGCGTGATGCACTTGCTCGTGATCCAGAGCTTAAAAAAGAAAAATCTGTGCAAGAATGGTTTTTAACTGAAGGTAAGGAGCTTTTGCTTTAATGAAAGTTAAAATTAATGAATTTGAGCTAAACGAAAAAGATATTCTTGGTTTTATGGCTGTTTTTAAAACAACTAAAAAAGAACACAAATTTTTGGTTGATGCTTTATTAGAGCAAGGAAATTTTAAAGATTCAGAAACTTTAGAACGAGAAATCGAGTTAAAACGTATGTTTCACAAAATGGATGTATGAATTATATGGTAGATTATTCAGAATTAATGAAACAAAGATGGAAAGGTTTAGCTGAAACGTTTTGTGAAATGGCTGTAGGACCTTTTAGCAATGATAAACAGATAGCCGAAAAAATTATTAAAATGTGCCAAACACGTGCTATTAGAGATAACGCTTACGAAACGCCTAAAGAAATTGAAGAATATGTAATTTTTAAAATTATAGAACACAAAATGGGCGTATAATATGGCCGGATTTAATCATGAAGCTTACGCTAACGCTTGCGTATCAATGGCAGTTAGGCATAAGAATGACGGTAATTGGGAAGCAATACCAACCAACGTAATGGGCGCTTGGATGCACGGCGAAGAAGATCATATAAATGAGCTCTATAATCGTATAGGTTTACCAGAGCTTACTGACGAACTTATTGAATATATAAGTAGCTGGGATCGACTCGATAGCAAAGAGCAAGTAGCCGCGATGACGTATATTGGTATTATATTGTCTCAAAGTATAGAACCAGATAATGCTGTTTGGCATGTGCTTATGGATAACATAGGCTGGCAACCAGGAGCAAGGAAACATATTGCAGAGTACATCGAGCTCGAGCAAATGTTTAAAAAGATGAATATAGGGAAATCATAAAACATGGATCCACAACTTAAAGTTTCACGTGCAGTTACTAAAGCTGCGTTTGAGCATCCGTTTTTCGGTTCTTGCGCGTTATCTCTCGGTGTTACCTGTGATAATAGTATTTCAACCGCGGCTACAGACGGTAGAAAAATTATTTACAACGAAAACTTTGTAGATAAGCTATCTGAAAAACAAACATTAGGCTTAATATGCCACGAAGTAATGCATGTTATTTTACAGCATTGTCAAAAATGGGAGCATAAAGATCCACAGCTTTGTAATATTGCTATGGATTATGTTATTAATAATTCACTAGTTCGTGATGGAAGCTTTGAATTACCAGAAGATGGTATATTTGATGAAAAAGGCGAATTTATAGGTATGACTTGGCAACAAGTCTATGCTATATTAGATGATGTTAAGGACAAATACGAAAATGGCAATTTTGAGAAAGAAGGCGCTGCTGATAAATCGGGCATGCCTAAAGATCGTCAAGAAGAGCTCGGCAACCAAATCTCTAGCGCATGTAGTAGCGGCGTCGAGGCGCATATTATCCCAGGAAATCTTTCAGAAGCAGAGGCAGAAAAGCTAAAGCTTGATATTGAAAGATTGGTTGTTAAAGCCGCAAATGACGCTAAAAACTCAGGAAGACCAGGAAGTATACCTGGCGCAATTGAAGAGCTTATTAACCAAATAAGAGAACCTTCAGTTGATTGGACTGAAGTATTGTTTACAACAATGCAAAATAGCTTTCCAGAAGATTATACAATGCGTAAGCCAAATCGTAAGTTTTTCGGATCATATGATTTGTATATGCCATCTATGGAAGGTACTGAAATAGGAACGCTTGCTGTTGGTCTCGATACTTCAGGCTCTGTAACTTATCGTATGAAAGAGCGTTTTCTTTCAGAAATAAATTATATTGCTGAGCATTTCAAGCCGCAGCGGATTATTTTGCTTTATGCAGATTATGCTTGCGCTAATGTAGAGGTATACGAGCAAGGTGAGCCTATTGATGTATTAAATTCAAGAGGTGGAGGAGGTACTTCTTTTGTTCCAGTGTTTGATTATATTAAGGATAATGATATACACGTTGATCAAATGATTTATTTTTCTGATATGCTTGTGAGTGACTGCTGCTTTCCTGATGAAGAACCAGAATATCCTGTATTGTGGGTTTCTACAGATAACAAGTATGATGTGCCATTTGGCGAATTAGTGGAGGCTAAAGATGACGCTTAACTTAGATGAAGTAATAAATGAGCTTGAAAAGTCTAAAAAAGATTTAATAAAATCAAGTAGTCTTTTAAGCAAAACTTACGAGCTGTACGATATTCCTGAATGCGTGCAACATAGTATTATAGAAAATGCTAAAGACGAAGTAAACGGACAATCTAATGAAGATAAAATGGAGCTATTACATCGTTACAGTAGCTGTCATATTTATCGTTTTTGTGCCTTAAGCAGGCGCACGCTCGAAAGCTTAAAAGATAACATTCCGGCATTTATTATAGACGAAGTTGGAACTACGCTACTACGCTTGTCTATTCGTAAATACGCTTGCGAAAAAATAATTGACCTTTTGTCAGATGTTACGGAAGACGAGATTAATTTATCAGCGGCTAAAGCTTCTATTAAACGCGCTGTTAAAATAATTGATGGTAAATGGAATTGGCGCTGCACCATCGATTATTTAGAAGGAGAATATGGCGGTGTCGAAATAAAAGAAGAAGAGCTATATAGTGTTAAGGTAAGAGGCGTTTTAAATTTTAATTATTCGTTAAATTATTTAAACGATGTTGTTGCAAATGATTTAAGTGTAGTGCTTCTTAACGGCGACAAAGCAGCTGTAACTTTAGCAGCTGAACCTTTAGAAGTAGCTGATGGTGAGCTGTTTAAGCTAAAAGTTTTTTATAGTAAAGTACCGCGCGATGTAACTACATGGAGTTTATCTCCTGGAGACTTTAAAAAAATATGCCATGTAGAAGAAATTTATTATGCTCGTAATGGAGAGCATTTTGCATCAGGAAATACTGCAGCAAGGGCTTTAAGCACTCTTGGTCGCCGTATGCGTAAAGATATGTTCGATATAATGGGTATTTAAATGGAAATTAAAAGAGGTAGAGTTGACAGTTACTGCTTTACTGTAAAAACAAAAGATGATCCTGCATTAATTAAGTTAAGACAAAAAGTAAAAGCTCAAAATCGTCTAGTTAAAGACAAAGCAAATAATTTAGAGCCACTTACAGAAGCTGACAGGTTATGCCGTGTACTGCTGATGGGTCGTGGCCCTAGAACTAAAAATGGAAAAGTATTGCACAGCTCGGCAAAAAGCAATTTAAGGCATGAGCATGCAACACATTTTGATGTTTATATTCAAGATCACCAGGAGCAATCTTTAATAAACAGGGCTGTAAGAGATAATATTACTTTAAAAGAAGTAAAATTACAAGACGAAGTTAATTATTTACTTTGGGCTATTAGAAGATACGTACAATTTGGAGACTGTTATGGTCGAGAAAAATATTGATTTGCATAACGTAAGTGTTGCAGAATTAGCACAAGAACTTTATAATCGTTTAGGCGATTACATTTATGATCCAGAACCACGTAGCGAACCTTTATTTGAAGATAATAATATTCGAAACTTAGAGCTTTTACGTGAAGCACTAGATATTAATATTGAAATTCATAATGAAGCAGAAGATGAACGTTTAGCAGAGGATTCTGATGGTAAACAAGCAGATACTTAATGATAAAATGTATATCGACATTGCAAAAGTAATTGCAAAAAGATCATATGCTGAAAGATCAAAAGTAGGAGCTGTTTTAGTTAAAGATACAAATATCTTATCTTACGGCTTTAACGGTACACCTTACGGTTTTAATAATATTTGTGAATATACTGATTTTCATGTTATAGGTGGAGTTGGTTCAACCAAACCAGAAGTATTGCACGCTGAAACAAATGCAATTGCAAAGGTAGCTACAAGCACTCAAAGCAGCGAGGGATCTACTTTATATGTAACTTTATCACCATGCTTTGACTGTGCTAAACTTATTATTCAAGCAGGAATTAAGCGCGTAGTTTATTCCGAGCCTTATAGAAATAGTAACGGCATACAGCTGCTTAAAGAGGCAGGTATATTAGTAGAGGAATTAAAATGAATACACATAACGCTTTAAAAGAGCTTATCGAAAAATTTCCAAATGGAATTGATGATCCTGAAACATTTGAAGATTACGCTTATATGTACGCAGCAGATATTGTTCGTGCTAATGATCCTCAAGTAGTTAATGATGAAAAAACTTTTGTTTATCTTACAGAGCAAACAGCTACCGGTCTTAAGCACGATTATCTAGTATTACAAAAAGAAGTGCTTACAGAAACTTTTCATAATACAGACAGGCGCGCTGTAGAGGTTTTGCAAGAATGCATTAAGCTTATGCGTGATAAAGGAAAAGACTACAATAATCTTCCTCAAGCGCGATACTACGAAAACAATGGTTTAAATGATATTTATTGTATGATGCATCATAAAATGCTTCGCATTAAGTCTGTAATGAATTCTGATAAGCAAAACTTTGAAAGCTTACAGGATAGTTGCCGAGATTTAATTAACTATACTTCTTTCTTTGTCGAATATCTTGAAAACAAAATGGATGGCCAATAATGGATTATCGTATACAGTCTATTTTAGCAATGCAAGCAATTGAGCGTGTAATGATTACTTTACCAAATGCAACAAGCAGTGTTACAGCTGCGGAAAAAGATGCTATTATGTCAAAAATTCAGCTACTGCTAAAAGAAGCTGGTAAAATACCGGTTAAAAGATAATGTCAGAAATTAAGCATGAGGCTTTTGTTTATAAATGGTCAAATAAAGCTGAAGATATGTTTTATGTAGGTTATCACACAGGACATCCTGATGATGGCTATGTGTCTTCATCTAATAGTTTTAATTCTGTTTATTCACAAGAGCCAGAGCTATTCACTAGAGAAATACTTGCTGTTGGTGCTACTGATGAAATGAAAGCTTTTGAAACAGGCTATTTAAGAGCGGTAGATGCGCAGCATAATAAAAATTATTATAACAAATGGAATAATAATGGAGAATATTCTCCTAATAATAAAATACCAGAGCCAATAACAAGTGATATAGTAGGTATTCTTGAAAGGGCTGGTGTAGAAAAAGGTAAATCAAGTTGGCAGCAGTTTTATACTGTTACTATTAATGGTGTATTAATTAGTTGTAAGCCATCTCTTGTTACAGCTAAAGATGACAGACTTATACACAAGCTAATCGGTAAACCAGTAATGTGCACGGCAACATGGCTAAATGATTATGCTTACTTTTATCCAAAAAATATTAAATTAATTGAGGAGCAAGATGAATCAGATCAAAGCGCTGCTTAAACATAAATATCAAACAAAGCAATTTACTGGTAAAGGTGCAAGCAAAACAGTAGAACTTATTGGTGCAAAATTTTTAGCAAATTCGCCATGTTTCTTTGGTAAACCAAATGAAGATTACATTAAAGCTGAAATTGCATGGTATGAATCTCAATCTTTGAATGTTAATGACCTGGCTAAAATATACGGTAAACGCGTTGCTATTTGGGATAGCGTTGCTGATAGCAATGGACTAATTAACAGTAATTATGGTTGGTGTATTTATTCAGATGAAAATAATAATCAGTTTTATAATGCGGTAACAACTATCGAAAATAATCCTGATTCTCGGCAAGCATCAATGATTTATACAAGGCCAACTATGCATATAGATTCTCGTAAAAATGGCAAAAGCGATTTTATGTGCACTAATGCCGTAACTTATTATTATCGCAATGGCAAAGTAGACGCAGTTGTACAAATGCGATCCAATGACATTGTTTATGGTTATAATAATGATTATGCTTGGCAAACGCATGTATTAAGTAAATTATGTATAACACTTACAAGTAGAGGCTTAAAAGCAGAACCAGGACTTATTCACTGGAATGCAGGATCTTTACATATATATGAAAGACATTTTCATTACTTAGAGGAATTAGAATGAGTCAACAATATCAATATGTGATTGACTTTATTGAGCAAATTAGAGAAGTAAAATTGCCTAATAATTTT
>Ga0209654_1001830_pt1 | contig 15797 bp, 15 predicted proteins | sample SaaInl1SG_22_DNA_FD_184646 | JGI IMG/M metagenome (GOLD analysis project Ga0209654, IMG submission 184646) | Marine microbial communities from expanding oxygen minimum zones in the Saanich Inlet - ESP_161SG_22_DNA (SPAdes) (version 2) | ecosystem: Environmental > Aquatic > Marine > Intertidal... | reverse complement strand
AAATAAACCGATTCAGAAATGAATCGGTTTTTTATTTTTTAATTCTTTCGATAGATGATACATCTATAGCGTGTTTATCAATGATTCTTATATTTTAGACTTTACCAAGTAGAAAAAACTATACTTAAAAAAGAGTTCTCTTTTAAAACATTAAATATGTTTCTAAATGATATTTTGCGTGGTTATTTTCATATTCAAACAACTTAGAATAATCCATCACATTGGGAACATAATCTAACTTATGTTAATTAATATTTTACTTTTTTAACTCTAATTTTTCTGCAAAGTAATCACAAAAATCTTTCATTGTCGCGCTCATTTTCTGATCATCTGTAGCACGTTCAAAAGTATCTGCCATAGACACTAAGGTTTGATGATAAAATTGCTTCATTTCATCTACAGGCATATCTTTTGTCCATAAATCCATACGTAAAGTATCTTTCTTTTTATGATCCCAAACAGATAACATTATTGCTTTAGAGGCTTCATTATCTATACCTCCGTCTTTTGCAGACCAAGCAATTTCTTCTGGCACTTTATTTTCGTCTAAACCAACTTTAAATTTAATTTCTGAATGATGTTTTACTGACATTATCTTTTAGGCTTATATTTAGATTTTTTATATAAATCTAACTCGTTTGTATTTATTAATTCTTGCAAAGATACATCATTATGCTGCATATAAGAACGAACAATTTGCCATCCTACCCAAACACCAATTCTACCAGGAGATAAATTATCTTGCTCCATATAAAACTTAGAAAAAGGTGCTACGTCTAAAAAACGACTATTTAATTTTGTATCTGTGCTAAAAAGCAAATTCTTTTCTACAAAATAACTCCAAATTTGCTCTTCATTTGCTTTTGCCCAAGCCAATTTATCTTCTGCAAAACCAATTTTTTCTTTGTCTGATACTAAGGGTAAATAAGCGTCTAACAAATACATTTTTTTTCCTTCAAAAATCATTTTATTTACAAAACTTCTATTGTTAGATGGTGGTATTTGTTTTTTTACAATCTCTGTAGCAACATCTATAATTAAATGTTCTTTTGAATTGTTTTCTTTTATATACTTGGGATAATCTTTATAGAAAGGATGATTTTTTCCCAAATAAACATCTAAAGAAACAATTAACAAACTATCTGCATAAATTACCCTACTTGCATAATCTATATTGGTAAGCATTGTTACTACTTTTGGAGCTCTAAACTTTGGGTTATAGTATTTTATATGTTTAAACAGATTCGTTAACTGCAATTTATACTCCGTAAAATCCTTATATAATTTCTGAGTTTCTGCAAATAACTCTTGTTCATCTTTATTATATATTTTAGCTAAAGAAACACTATCTGTTATTTGAGGTGGAAAAAAGTAAGGATATTTTTCCTTTAAATCAGGAAGCTGACTTTCTGTAGCCATATAAAAATCTTCCTCAAATCTTTCTATGTTAAAATCTATATTCACCTTAGAAACATCAATTTTATCTTTTTTAGTCTCAGTACATGCAGAAAACACAAATAAAACCATCAAACCAATTAGAAAAAATCTCATAAACTTTGTATATTGTTGTTTTAAAATTAAAACGATAAAAATACTAAATTAGTTTATTACATGAATACAGAAAAAGTAGCAAGTCATATTATAAATTGGTTAAAAACATATGCAGAAAATGCAAAAGTAAAGGGTTTTGTTGTGGGTGTTTCTGGTGGAATAGATTCTGCTTTAACCTCTACTTTATGTGCAAAAACGGGATTGCCAACGTTGTGTGTAGAAATGCCTATACACCAAGCAGAAAGTCAAGTTAGCAGAGCAGAAGAGCACATAAAACAATTAAAAGAACACTTTAAAAATGTTACTAAAACTAGAGTAGATTTAACTTCTACATTTGAAGATTTTAAAAACGCTGTACCTCAAGTAACTGCTTCTGCTAAAGTAGACTTATCTTTAGCTAATACAAGAGCAAGGTTAAGAATGACCACTTTATACTATTTAGCAGGATTAAACAATTATATAGTTGCAGGTACTGGAAATAAAGTAGAAGATTTTGGTGTAGGTTTTTATACCAAGTATGGTGATGGTGGTGTAGATGTTAGTCCTATCGCAGATTTATTAAAATCTGAAGTTTATGAATTAGCAGCCTATTTAAAGGTGCCAACCTCTATACAAAAAGCACAACCTACAGATGGCTTATTTGGCGATAGTAGAACAGATGAAGACCAAATTGGTGCTTCATATGACGAATTAGAATGGGCTATGAAAATGCAAGATACTGGAAAAACTGCTGCTAATTTTAAAGGACGAGAACAAGAGGTATATACCATTTACGAAAGATTGAATCGCATTAACCAACATAAAATGGTACCTATTCCTGTTTGCGAAATTCCACAAGCTTTAAAATAAAAAAAAAGCTATCAAATATTTGATGGCTTTTTTTTTAATTTTTTAAAATGGTTCTACAGTAAGTTTGCTGCCATCATCATTTTTTTAATCCTCATGTGGGTTCTTTTTTTAGAGCCTTTAGAAATTTCAAAAGGTAATAAAATAAATAATTGAATAATTTTTAGTAGTAATAAAATTCTTTTCATAGGTTATTTTTTTTCTTTCTGTAATATACAAATATTTCTATTTTATATAAAACTATCAGAAAATACCTATTTTTAGAATTTAATAAACAATAATATCATAGTTATACAACTCTATTTAATTTCTCAAAAAGTCTAATCTTTAAACCTGTATAGCCTTTTATAGTTTCTAAATCTATGATTTGTTTTTCTGTAGATTCTTTTAGTAATTCTTCTATTTTTTTACCAATTAAAACTCTTCTTAAATTAAAAACAGCATCACTAACTAATTTTGGCAACACTTCTTTTTCAGACTTCACCTCTATGTTTTTACTTTCCCAATTACTTAATTGATGTTTTTCTTCATCCATTAAAATAGAAGTAACTGTTTCAGAAATTTCTACATTTTTATGGTTAACCAAAGCATCTATTTCTAATTTTTCAAATTGATTTAATTGATGAATAATTTCTGTATATATTTCTTGAAATACAGAATTTGTAAATTCTATTTCATCATCCTGTAAATGCACATAAATTTCTGCAGAAACATTGTTATTATATTTTCTAATAGTGGTGGTTATTTTACCATCTTCGTCTTCATTTTCTATTTCTTCAGAAAACTCTGTAACTTCATTACCAAATAATAATAATATTCTTATAATTTCTTTTTCTAAAATAGCTAACTGATCTATTTTTTGAGAAGCAAAACCACCTTTTACTAAGCCCATTTGTGCTTGTTCTTGTTCTAAAAAATATTCTGGGGGTGGCTCATTAGGGTCTTGCTGCTTTGTTTTAAAATTTTGTTTTTTAGCACTTTTACTTTTTTCTTGAATCTCTTTTTTAAGTATTTGTGCCAATTCGCTAAATAAAACACGCTCAGAAATATCCATAATTCTAGCACATTCTTGTACATAAATTTCTCTTTTTATTCCATCTGGTATTTTAGAAATACTTGTTACAATTTCTCTTATTACACTTGCTTTTTTTATAGGATCATTTTTAGAATCTTGTAATAAAAGAGATACTTTAAAATTGATAAAATCTTGAGAATTATTATCTAAGTGCGCTTTTAGTTGTTCTGTTGAATGTGCTTTGGCAAAACTATCTGGATCTTCTCCATCTGGAAATTGCACCACTTTTACATTCATGCCTTGTTCTAGTATTAAATCGATACCACGTATGGAAGCTCTAATACCAGCTGCATCTCCATCAAATAAAACAGTAATATTTTTTGTTAACCTGTTTACCAAACGTATTTGGTCTGATGTTAAGGCTGTACCAGAAGAAGCTACTACGTTTTCTATACCAGATTGATGAAAAGAAATTACATCTGTATAGCCTTCTACCAGATAACAATTATCTTGTTTGGCTATTTCTTTTTTTGCCTGATAAATACCATATAAAATTTTGCTTTTATGGTAAATATCACTTTCTGGTGAGTTTAGATATTTAGCTGCTTTTTTATCAGCAGTTAAAATACGACCTCCAAAACCTAAAATACGACCAGACATAGAATGTATAGGAAACATAACTCTACCCTTAAAACGATCGAATTGTTTGTTTTCTTTTACAATGGTTAAACCTGTGGAGGCTAAGTATTTAATATCGTAACCTTTTGCTATGGCTGCGTCTGTAAAACCACTCCATTCATCTAAACAATAACCCAGTTCAAAAGTTTTTATAGTATCGTCTCTAAAACCTCTTTCTTTAAAGTAAGAAAGTCCAATTGCTTTACCTTTATGGGTATTAAGCATGGTTTCATAAAAGTAATCTTTGGCAAATTTAGATACCAAAAACATACTTTCTCTTTCGTTCATCTGAGCTTTTTCTTCTGATGTTTGCTCAGTTTCTTCTATTTCTATATTATACTTTTTTGCCAACCATTTTATGGCTTCTGGGTAGGTGTAATGCTCATGTTCCATTAAAAATGAAATGGCATTACCTCCTTTTCCTGTAGAGAAATCTTTCCAGATTTGTTTTACTGGAGAGACCATAAATGAAGGTGATTTTTCGTCTACAAAAGGACTTAAACCTTTAAAATTACTACCCGCTTTTTTTAGTTGTACAAATTCACCGATAACCTCTTCTACTCTTGCAGATTCGAAAACACGGTCTATGGTACTTCTGGATATCATTTAAAGTTTTAATTTTTAATGTGAAACAAATATAAGGACTTTGTTTTTCTATTTGTTTGGTTGGTTAAAAAAACCTTACAGGTTTAAAAAATCTGTAAGGTTTTTTTCTAATTATTGTTTTAACGAACTTCCTTTTTTAAGTTAGCAATACGCGTTAAGGATTGAGCAATTGTTTGAGCTCTTTTTTGTTTTTTCTACAAAAAAAAGCGAGTGCGAAAGCCTGACCTGAAAGGGAACGCCAAAAAAATTATGAAGCTGCCTTAAGCTTTTTTAAAGTTGTGTTGGTTAATTTTGCTGCTGCATATTCTTTGGTTACGCTTAATTCTTTTTCGTCAGAACTTGGTAAATCGAACATAGCGTCTGTAAAAATAGCTTCGCATAAAGAGCGTAAACCTCTTGCACCTAACTTGTACTCTACTGCTTTCTCTACGATATAATTTAAAGCGTCATCTGATATAGTAAACGCAACATCGTCTATAATAAACAGTTTTTCATATTGTTTAATTATAGCGTTTTTGGGCTCTGTTAAAATTGCTCTTAGTGTTTTGGCATCTAAAGGATTCATATGACTTAACACTGGTAAGCGCCCAATAATTTCTGGTATTAAACCAAATGCTTTTAGGTCTGATGGTATGATGTATTGCAATAAATTTTCTTCGTCTACTTTGTCTTCATCTAAAGAGGCTCCAAAACCAACAGCTTGCATGTTTAAACGTTTGCTAATAATTCTTTCGATTCCAGAAAAAGCGCCACCTGCAATAAATAGGATTTCTTTGGTATCTACTTCTATAAATTTTTGTTCGGGGTGTTTTCTACCTCCTTTTGGTGCTACATTTACAACTGTACCTTCTAATAATTTTAGTAAGGCTTGCTGCACACCTTCTCCTGAAACGTCTCTTGTGATAGATGGATTGTCTCCTTTTCGGGCAATTTTATCTATTTCGTCTATAAATACGATACCTCTTTGGGCTTTTTCTACATCGTAATCTGCAGTTTGTAACAACCTGCTTAAAATGCTTTCTACATCTTCGCCAACATAACCTGCTTGTGTTAATACTGTTGCATCTACAATAGAAAATGGTACGTTTAACATTTTTGCAATGGTTTTTGCTACTAATGTTTTACCTGTTCCTGTTTCTCCTACTAAAACAACATTCGATTTTTCTATTTCTACCTCGTCTTCATTGTCTTTGGTTTGTAACAATCTTTTATAGTGATTGTATACAGCTACAGACATGGTTCTTTTGGTTTCGTTTTGACCAATGATGTATTTATCTAAAAAGTCTTTAATTTCTTTAGGCTTTTTTAGTGTTAAATCTTTTGATAAACTACTTGATTTTGCCTCAGAAATTTCTTCTTCTACAATACCATGAGCTTGCTCTATACATTTATCGCATATATGGGCATCCACTCCAGCAATAAGCAAATCTGTTTCTGCTTTTTTGCGTCCGCAAAACGAACATTCTAAGTTTTCTTCTTTTGACATTTAATTGGCTTTAGGCAATAGGCTATATACTTTACGCAAAATGCTTTTTATAATTATTTAAGCAAATTGCATATGGCTTTTAGCTTATAGCTTTTTATTTTCTGGCTAATACTTCATCAATCATTCCGTAAGCTTTTGCTTCTTCTGCTTTCATCCAGTAGTCTCTGTCAGAATCATTATGTACTTTTTCTACGGTTTGGCCAGAATGATTTGCTATGATAGCGTATAATTCGTCTTTTAATTTTAAGATTTCTCTCGCTGTAATTTCGATGTCTGATGCTTGTCCTTGTGCGCCTCCTAATGGTTGGTGAATCATAATTCTAGAGTGTGGTAAAGCAGAACGCTTTCCTTTTTCTCCTGCACACATTAAAACGGCACCCATAGACGCAGCCATACCTGTACAGATAGTAGCTACATCTGGTTTTATAAATTGCATGGTATCGTAAATACCTAAACCGGCATATACGCCTCCACCTGGAGAGTTGATGTAGATAGAAATGTCTTTATTAGCATCTACACTTTCTAAAAATAATAATTGTGCTTGTATAATATTAGCAACTTGGTCGTTAATTCCTGTTCCTAAAAAGATAATTCTATCCATCATTAAACGAGAAAAAACATCCATTTGTGTAATATTCATTTGGCGCTCTTCCATAATATATGGTGTTAAGCTACTTGTAATTTTTGTGTAGCTTGTACTGCTGATACCATGGTGTTTTGTTGCGTATTTTTCGAATTCTTTTCCGTAATCCATTATCTTGATTCTTTTAGTGTTTGTTTTGTAAAGATAAGAACATTTTTCTTATTTTTTTCTTAGTTTTTATGGCTAAAAAAACCTGAATTTTACAATTCAGGTTTTCTATTTTACTTTGCTTCTAAAGCAAATTCAGCATATCAAATAAAGATAGTTTATTTGTATACTTCTTTAATAAAGTCTTCGTAAGAAAGTTCTTTGGTTTTAAAGCTCATGTTTTCTTTATAAAAAGCCAGTAATTTTTGACTGATTAATTGAGATTGTAATTTTTGAGCTTCTTCTTGGTTTTGCAATATTCTACCAGCAATATCATCTAATTCTTTTTCTTCTGGATTCATGTTACCAAACTGTGCCATTTGTGTTCTAATAAATCCTTTTGCATAGTCTACTAACTCTGCATAGTCTATTTTAATGTCGTTATCTTTCATGATTTTTCCTTCAATTAATTGATAACGTAATCCTTTTTCAGATTTATCGAACTCTTCTTTTGCTTCTTCTGCAGTTAATTCTTTTTCTCCTGCAGTTGCTAACCATTTTTGTAAAAATTCTGCTGGTAAATCAAATTTTGTATTTTCTACTAAATGCTCTGTGATGGCATTTAATAAATATTGATCTCCTTGTTGTGTGAATTGTTTTTCTGCGTCTTCTTTAATTTTATCTCTTAATTCAGTTGCCGTTTTTACGCTTCCATCAGGAAATAATTTATCAAATAATTCTTGATCTAAATCTGCTGGTTCTGTTTTGGTAATTTCTTCTACCGTAAACGTAACTTTAATAGCTAAATCTTTAACGTCTTCTTCTGCAATGCCTAAAATGTGTTGTAATTTATTTTCGTCTTCAAATAATTTCTTAGTTTCTAACTCAATTACATCACCTACTTTAGCACCAATAACTTTTTTCTCGTTTTTCTTTCCTTTTAGGTCGTTTACTAAAAAGGTAGATTTTTTATTGATTTCTTTTTCTTCGTTAACAAATGTACCTGTTACGTTTGCATGTTCTGTAGCTGCTTCTATAGAACTCATTTTGCCATAACGTGTTTGTATATTTTTAACTTCTTCGTCTAAAAGATCTTCTGTAGCTATAATATTGTAAGCTGTTACTTTCTTTTTTGGTTTTAAATCTACATCAAATTCTGGCACTAAACCTAATTCGAACTCAAAAGAAAAGTTGTCTGCATCCCAGTTAAAATCTTCTTTTACTCTTGGTAAAGGGTTTCCTAAAATGTCTAATTTTTCTTCTGTTATAAATTTATTTAAAGAATCTTGTAAAAGTTTATTTACTTCATCTACCAATACAGATTTACCATACTGTTTTTTAACCATACCCATAGGTACATGGCCTTTTCTAAAACCAGGTATGTCTGCTTTTTTACGATAATCTGTTAATACTTTTGCTACTTTTTCTTGATAGTCTTCTGCAACAATATCAACTTTTACCACTGCGTTTAACGCATCTATGTTTTCTTTAGTAATATTCATTTCTTTATGCTCTTATTCTTTAAAAAATCGAGTGCAAAATTACGCTTTTTAATTGATTGCACAAATGTTTAAGTGGTTCTATTTCAGTGATTATTTTATTAATCGAGTTGTTATTTATCATCTTTTAGTAAAGAAAATAATGCAGATCTAAAAAATGACAATAAAATACTAAAAAATAATGCTGCCCAAAAGCCTGAAACAGCAAAGCCATCTACTAATTTATCTGCCAATAATATAATTACTGCATTTATTACAAATATAAATAACCCAAAGGTTACTAGGGTTGCAGGTAGTGTAAAAAAGATTAACAGTGGTCTTACAAACATATTTAACAAAGCAATTACAAAGGCTACAATTATTGCAGATATGTAACCAGATATAGCTACCCCAGGTAAAATATTAGCCAAAACAATTACTGCTACAGCCGTTAATAATATTTTTAAAAATGTTTTCATTTTACAGGTATTTATTTGATAATTAATTAGCTAAAAACGTACCAAATAAAAAAAACTGCTTTTTTGGCAGGTTTTTTCCTGTAAAGGATTCTTAATTTTTTAAAAAAGTTAATTACTGAAACTTTTTTACTACAATTTAAATCACTTTTAAACATGTTGTTTGTTATAAAAGTAGAGCTTTCTTACTATCTTTGTAAAAACAAAATAAAATAATGAGTAATATACTTGCACCTTCAGTTTTAGCAGCAGACTTTGCCAACTTACAACGCGACATAGAAATGGTTAATAATAGTGAAGCAGATTGGTTTCATATAGATATTATGGATGGCGTTTTTGTACCAAACATTTCTTTTGGTATGCCTGTTTTAAAAGCCATAACCAAACATGCTAAAAAAACAATAGACGTGCATTTAATGATTGTAAATCCAGATCAATACATACAAACATTTGCAGATTTAGGTGCCAATATTCTAACAGTACACTATGAAGCTTGCACACATTTACACAGAACAGTACAAGCCATAAAAGCAGCGGGTATGAAAGCGGGTGTTGCTTTAAACCCCCACACACCGATAGCTGTTTTAGAAGATATTATTTCAGACTTAGATTTGGTGTGTATTATGAGTGTAAATCCTGGGTTTGGAGGACAATCTTTTATTGAAAATACTTACAAAAAAGTTAGTCAGTTAAGACATTTAATAGAGTTTACAGCCTCTAATTGCCAAATAGAAATTGATGGCGGTGTTACCAATAAAAATGCAAACCAATTAATAGAAGTTGGTGCCAATGTTTTGGTGGCTGGTAGTTATGTTTTTAAAGCAGAAAACCCAACAGAAACTATTGCCGATTTAAAAAATATTATAGCATAATTGTATGCGGTTGTCGACATAGAAACTACAGGAAATGGCCCTAAAGGTCAAAAAATTACAGAAATTTCTGTGCTGGTTTTTAATGGCGAAAAAATAGTAAATGAGTTGACAACTCTGGTAAACCCAGAGCAAAACATTCCAGCTTTTATTACAAATCTAACAGGCATTGCTAATGCTATGGTTAGAAACGCACCCAAATTTTATGAAATTGCACAAAAGGTAGAAGAAATTACGCAAGATTTAATTTTTGTTGCCCACAATGTTAATTTCGATTACAATATCATAAGAGACGAGTTTAAAAGTTTAGGCTTCGATTGGAAACGTAAAAAACTATGTACAGTGCGGTTAACAAGAAAAATTATTCCTGGCTTACCTTCTTATAGCTTGGGTAATATTTGTTCTGGAGAAAATATTCCAATTAATGGCAGACACAGAGCAAAAGGCGATGCAGAAGCTACTGTAGAATTATTTAGAAGATTGATTAAAAGAGACCAACATTTTATCATCAATTCTTTTTTAAATCCACGTTCTAGACAAGCTACTTTACCACCACTTTTAGATAAAAAAACAGTAGATAATTTACCCGAAACTTTTGGAGTTTATTATTTTAAAAATACAGCTAAAGAAATTATTTATGTTGGTAAGGCCAACAATATTAAACAAAGAGTTATTAGCCATTTTTATGACAAAAAGAAAAAAGAACAAGCAATGTGTATGGAAATTGCACATATTTCTTATTCAGAAACTGGTAGCGAATTATTGGCGTTGTTATTAGAATCTTCAGAAATAAAAAACAAATACCCAAAATACAATCGCTCTCAAAAAAATAATAATGCCGCTTTTGGTATATTTTCTTATGAAGATCAAAAGGGAATTATCCATTTAGCATTTAATAAAATTAAATTAGTTTCAAATTCGATAACAACATTTTACACTTTGGCTGCTTGTAGAGTTTTTCTAGAAAAAATTTGTAAAGAATTTACTTTATGCCCAAAATATTGTCATTTACAAACCAATGTAAAGCAATGTTTTCATCATCAAATTAAAGAATGTAAAGGTATTTGTTGTAACAAAGAACCTGTTAGAGAATATAACAAAAGGGTTTTAAAGGCGATACAATCTGTTAGCGTAGCATTAGAAAATATTGTGATAAAAGAAACGGGGAGGTTTGCAAACGAAATTGGTTTTGCTTTAATTTTAGAAGGGGTTTACCAAGGTTTTGGATATATTGATAAGGAACTAGATGCGCAACTACAAAACCCAGAAGATTATCAATTTTACATACAACCCAAAAGAGATAACAAAGATGTGCAAAAAATATTAACTTCTTATTTACAAAAAAAAGAAGGTTTAAAAGACTTAGAAAATGGAAAAATCAGCATATAAGATACATATTATTGGTGCAGGAATTAGTGGTTTAATTGCAGCACAAGTTTTAGAAAATCATGGTTATCACCCAACAATTATAGAAGCTAGTGCTACAGTTGGTGGACGTGTAAAATCAGATATTGTAGACGATTATATTTTAGATCATGGTTTTCAGGTGTTGTTATCTTCTTATCCCGCAGCACAAAAATATTTAGATTATAAAGCGTTAGATTTACAAGAATTATTACCAGGAGCCACAATTTTTAAAAATGGTAAAACGCAAACTATTGGAGATCCTTTGCGTAATTTTTCTTTGTTATTTCCTACAATAGTATCATCTATAGGAAACTTTTCTGATAAGCGAAAAATTTTTCAATTAAATAGGCTATTAAAAAAGAAAAAGATAGCTAGCATTTTTAATGAAGAAGAAAAAACAACACTTAAATATTTACAAGATTTTGGTTTTTCTAAAGATATTATCTCTAACTTTTTCAAACCTTTTTTTAGTGGAATTTTCTTAGAAGAAAAACTAAACACCTCTAGTAGAATGTTTGAATTTGTGTATAAAATGTTTGGCGAAGGAAAAGCTGTATTGCCAAAAGGTGGTATACAAGCGATCTCTAATCAACTAAAAGACAAGCTACAAAACACCACTTTTATTTTTAATACAAATGTAAAAGAAGTTTTAGATTCTAAAATTATTTTAGACGATGCACACGAAATTCAAACCCATATAAGTATAATTGCAACAGAAGCCAGTGCATTCATATCAAATTTAAACAATCAAGAAACCAACTGGAAAAGTTGCCATACGTTCTATTTTGAAACTAGAAACAAAGCAATACATAAACCTTTAATTGGTTTAATTGCAGATGGTGATGCTTTGATTAATAATATTTTTTATCATACAAGTGTTGCTACAAAATCTAAAGGCACTGTAGAATTACTTTCTGTAACTGTAGTAAAAGAACATAAATTATCTGAATTAGACTTGATATTAAAGGTTACAGAAGATTTAAAAATTCTTTGTGGAATAGAGGTTAAAAGGCTTTTAAAACACTATCATATTAAAAAAGCCTTACCCCAATTAAGCAATTTGCAATACGAAATTTCGAGTTCTGAAACCAAGTTAAAATCTACCATATTTTTGGCAGGAGATCAATTGTTAAATGGGTCTTTAAACGCAGCTATGATTTCTGGTGAAAGAGCTGCATTAGGGGTTGTACAAGCCTTAGAAGATGGTTTAATTGTAGATGAGTTAACATCTGAGTATCAATAAAAAAATAGGCTCTTTTAACAAAAGCCCCTTTTTAAACTACTATTACTAACTAAAAACTATAATTGTTGTACTAAAAAATTTATTAAATCTGTGGTTGTTATAATACCAACTAACTCGCCATTTTTAGCAACAGGTAGTGCATGAAATTCTTTTGCTGCTAACAATTTAGACACCTCTTTTATGGTAGCATCTGGATCTACAACAGTTACATTTTTAGCCATTACTTGTTTAATGGTAAATATATCATACACGAAGGTGTCTACATTATTTTCATCATCTGAAATATCTGCAAAACTAATTCTTAAAATATCTGTATAGCTTAGTATCCCTAAAATTTCTTTATTTCTAACTACAGGTATGTGCCTAATTTTATTTTTTTTGAAAAGTTTTTCTGCTTTTTCTAAAGTATCAGAAACATGTAACTATAACCTTGGTTGTCATTATAGATGATATTGGTGTTCGTTTTTTCATGATTTTTTTATTTAGAATTATAAATCAAATTTCAGGAAAACTATCAAATTAAAAGATGATTTTTATCAGTAATAAACAACAATTTTTTGGTATTTTTTATAGAATTATGTAGAAAAAAACTACTATTTAAAATATAGATAAACTTTATTTTAAATAGTAGTTTTTCTTATTTGTGACCTCCACTGTTGACTCTTCTAACTTTATTGAAGATTTAAATTATATTCTATCCTTAGATTTTTGACTATCTAAAATATAGTACAAAAAAATATTCCCAAGAATAAAAAATTATTCTTGAGAATAAAAAGTGACCTCCACTGTTGACTCTTCTAACTTTATTGAAGATTTAAATCATGTTTTATACTTCGATTTTTGACTATTTAAAATCTAGTACAAAAAAAATATTCCCAAGAATAAAAAATTATTCTTGAGAATAAAAAGTGACCTCCACTGTTGACTCTTCTAACTTTATTGAAGATTTAAATCATGTTTTATACTTCGATTTTTGATTATTTAAAATCTAGTACAAAAAAATATTCCCAAGAATAAAAAATTATTCTTAGGAATAAAAAGTGACCTCCACTGTTGATTCTTCTAACTTTATTGAAGACTTAAATCATGTTTTATACTTCGATTTTTGACTATCTAAAATATAGTACAAAAAAATATTCCCAAGAATAAAAAATTATTCTTGAGAATAAAAAGTGACCTCCACTTTTGACTCTTCTAACTTTATTGAAGATTTAAATTATATTCTATCCTTAGATTTTTGACTATCTAAAATATAGTACAAAAAAATATTCCCAAGAATAAAAAATTGTTCTTGAGAATAAAAAGTGACCTCCACTGTTGACTCTTCTAACTTTATTGAAGATTTAAATTATATTCTATCCTTAGATTTTTGAATTTTTAAAATCAAGTTAAAAACATAACAAAACTAATAACATTTTTTAGGCCTTTTAGTGATTTACCTGAATTTAATAATTCTACTAAGACCTTTTTTATATAGTTAAGATTAAAAGGATGTAAGCAAAGTGATTTTACCAAGTATATACAGTTGAAGGGGTAGTGAGATGATTTGTCCATAGACCAGAACCGTTTGCATACCATAAAGCAGAATAAGTTAAATCGCCATTTAATGTGTAAGCAAAATATCCAGAGTCATCATTATTAATAATCATCTCATAAAATATTTGCATAGTATCACCAAAATCAAATGATATTTCCATATCCAGACCATCGGCATCGGAAGTCCAAGAGAGTTCTGTTGTGTAGTCTGGTATATTTTCCATGCCTTGACCTAAAGCCTCGAAATCAACTTTTGAATCCCAATATCCTGAAGACCCATCAACCATTTGCCATCCTTCAATAAGATAATAAACTGTACCTTGGTAAGAAATTGTATAATAAAATTGATACTGATTACCTACTAAATCATAGCTATGATCTACATTGAAATCTCCATACGACCAGTCGCTATTGGTTTTAGCTTTGTTTGTAGTTTTATTCATATAGCCATTATTACTCATAAATAAGCCCATGGCATTTATTTGCCCTTGCATACTCATCACTTGAGAATAAATCAAAGGTGCACCATTTTGCATATTTTTAGGTAAGCGTTCCTCAAAATTAAAAGCAGTTATCTCAGGTTCAAATTGTATATTACTAGACGAATCCTCACTACAAGACCACAATAAAATCCCAATAAAAATAATTATTATTTTTTTCATTTATAAAATTTTAGAAAGAAAACACCTTAAAATAATTATTTAATTTAAGGTGTCTATTAAAGATATTTTTAAAGTTAATTGCTAGTTATTAGAAGTTATATCTTACCCCAACCCCTATTTTAAAACTATTAATTGAATTATTTTCATCTAAATCACTACTTCCGCCAGGTCCAGAAATTTCCGTCCATTTACCCGTAAAATAATCTAAGTCAATTGAAAAATCAAAACCTTTACTACCATCTCCTAAAACCAAAGAGTTTCCAAATACAAAACCATTTCCTGATAATTCAAGACCTTCCAATAATCCAATGTTATCACCACTATAAACTCCCTTCACACTTGCAGCATACTGTGGTTTTAAATCCCAAGATATACTTTCACTTAATGAAACAGTGTACATCGGCCCAAAACTGAATATACCAACTCCAATTGCAGCATCAGTATCAATTCCAATTTGAGCATAAGTATCTTTAAGTAAAAAACCCGAAGAACCTAAATTTGCTGTTAAACCCCATGATTCATTGAATCGATAACCAGTATTTAAAAAATTTAAATTTAACCCGCCTTTAACATTCTCAGCTGCGTCTCCGCCTGCAGTTGCATAACCTGCACCTACACCTATGTAAAATTTAGATTCCTGTGCAAATGAATGCATTGCTGATAAAATAGCAATTGTAAATAATAATAATACTTTTTTCATTTTTAAAAATTTTAAGTTAATTTGAATTGCAATAATAGAGATATAATTTCTTGAGTTCAAGTTTGTACTTTATTTGGACTTTTTTTGAAGTATTAGAAAATAAAGTGTATAAGATTCAACTTTTTCCTTAATTACTAATTGTTTACTGTTTTTTGTATCTTTTATGTATTACAGTAATGAAAAATAAATCTTAAGTTTTATTATATATCTTAGAATCTTAGAAGTTTTAATAACAAAAATAAATGCGCCTATTTAATTTGAAAAAGTCGATTGAGATCAATCGCTTTGTTAACATCAAGAAGTTTAAAATGATTCTGTTTTTTTGAGTTATTGAACTTTTTTATTAGAATTTCTGATTCTCCCTCAATAACTATTTGGATATATAAATATAATGAAATATTATATTCTAACCTTTGGAAGTTAGAATCTTCAGTAACTTTTATTTTATTAAAGTATAAAAAAGCCTCTTTTTTATTTCCAATCATAAAAAAATAAAGAGCTAAAAAAAGGTCTA
>Ga0209654_1001829_pt1 | contig 15809 bp, 14 predicted proteins | sample SaaInl1SG_22_DNA_FD_184646 | JGI IMG/M metagenome (GOLD analysis project Ga0209654, IMG submission 184646) | Marine microbial communities from expanding oxygen minimum zones in the Saanich Inlet - ESP_161SG_22_DNA (SPAdes) (version 2) | ecosystem: Environmental > Aquatic > Marine > Intertidal... | reverse complement strand
AAGGGGCGCATATTGAATATATGCGCGGTATTTCCAATCCTATCGGGCTGAAATGCGGGCCCAGCCTGGCACCTGATGATCTGCTTCGTCTTATCGACAGGCTTAATCCGGAAAACAGCCCTGGCCGTCTGACCCTGATAGCCCGAATGGGGGCAGATGATGTGCGCAGTAAATTGCCGCCCCTGTTAAAGGCGGTTAAGGGGCATGGCGCGTCTGTCGTCTGGTGTTGCGATCCGATGCATGGCAACACCATAAAAGCCTCCTCTGGTTATAAAACCCGGCGTGTGGAAGATGTATTCCGGGAAGTTCAGGGCTTTTTCGATGCCCATGATGAAGAAGGCACTTATCCGGGCGGGGTGCATTTCGAAATGACCGGCCAGGATGTCACCGAATGTGTTGGCGGCGTGGTAGAGGTAACCGAAGAAGGGCTGGGCGATCGTTATCATACCCATTGCGATCCGCGTCTGAACGCTGGTCAATCTCTGGAGCTGGCCTTTTTGCTGGCAGATTTGATGAAAAAGCGGCGCGATGCCAGCGGCAAGCTAAAGCAAGCTGTCTGATAGTTCAGGTAATATCTCTTTATCGATAAAGGGCCAGGAGCTGGTAGTAAAGTGACGGTGAATAACACAAAAGGGCCCAGCCCGGAGCAGCAACCTGTTTATACAGATAGCTATTTTAATCTGGCACGTAAAATTGTGCGCGATCATGGTGATAAACAGGTGACCTATGCAGTGTTTATGCGCCGCCCGGTTACCCTTGCACCAAAATTGGCATTAGACTGGCTGGAGGGGATGGCCGCCAGCCGAAAGGCCGAGATAAAAATAGAATTACTGCATAAAGAAGGCGCATGGGTTGGTGCAGGAGAGCCGCTGTTATATATCACCGGTCAGATGTCGCAACTGGTGGATTTGGAAACTATTTTCCTGCAACGTCTGGGCAGTGCCTGTGTGGCCGCCTATAATGCCTATCAGATGTGTGTTGAGCTGCCAGAGGTCGGGTTTCTGGCGATGGATGCCCGTCATTGCGCGGGCGCTGAAATGGCAGAGCTGATGGCTTATGGTGCATCGGTCGGCTCAAAAAAAGCACAAGCAAAGGTATCTGCCAAAGGCTTTTTGGGATGTGCAGCAGATGCCACTGCCAGTTATTTTGGCCAGAATGCCGGGATGGGCACGATGCCGCATGCGCTTATCGGCTATGCAGGTAATACGCTGGATGCAGCGAAAATGTTCCATGAGAGCTTTCCGGAAAAGCCGCTAACCGTTCTGGTAGATTATTTCGGGCGCGAGCTGGATGATACTCTGGGCGTTGCCCGCCATTTCAGCGAACTGGCACAGGCTGGCCAGTTGAGCATAAGGCTGGATACGCATGGCGGCCGGTTTTTACAAGGGCTGGATACGCAAAGCTCCTATGCGGTTCTGGAACGCAATGTGCCTGAGGCTATTCGTGGCTATCGCTCGGAAAGCGAGCTTAAACATCTGATGGGAACAGGGGTATCTGCGGCTGCCATCTGGTATATGCGCGAGGAGCTGGATAAAGCCGGTTTTGATAAGGTAAAGCTGGTGGCCTCTAGCGGGTTTGGCCCGGATAAATGCCGTGTATTTTCGCTGGCAAAAGCCCCTGTGGATGTGATAGGCACAGGCTCGTTTCTGCCCGAAAAATGGTCTGAAACCTATGCCACAGCGGATATCATTGAATATGATGGCACGCCATTGGTAAAGGCCGGGCGCGAGTTTTTGCATCGCCGGCCATCGGCCAGATAAGCAATAAGGTTCAAAAAAAATGACAGGCTCAAAAACGGATCTGCAAATTGCGCTGGTGCAAGCAAACCCGCATCTTGGCAATGTCGATGCCAATATCGAAAAACTGTTGCAAATGCGCGCCCGTGCCGCAGAGCAGGGATGCGATATTATCCTGACGCCGGAGATGTATCTATCTGGCTATCCGGCAGATGATCTGGTCTTGCGTGCCGATTTTATGGACAAGATAGAAGCCGGCATTCAAAAATTGGCTATTGCCACAAAAGATGGCGGGCCTGCTATTATTTGCGGCGCGCCTGTTCGCGATGCTGGCCGGCTGTTTAATGCAGTGTTTGTGCTGGATGACGGGGCGATAAAGGCGACGCGGCATAAGGTAAATCTGCCCAATTATGGCGTTTTTGATGATAAGCGGCATTTTACCTCTGGCAGCTTGCAAGGCCCTGTATCCCTGCGCGGATGGCGGCTGGGTCTGGCAATTTGCGAGGATATCTGGTCATCGGATGTGTGCGAGACCCTTTCTGAATCCGGGGCAGAAATTATTTTATCTCTGAACGCCTCACCTTTTGAATCTGGCAAAACCGATCAGCGTATGTCCCATGCGGTAGCCCGGATGACCGAAAGCGGGCTGCCCTTTATCTATGTGAATATGGTTGGCGGGCAAGATGAGCTGGTTTTTGATGGCGGGTCATTTGCGCTGAATTTGGGCGGCAAGCTGGCTTGCCAGATGCCACAATTTACCGAAAGCCTGTCTGTGGTCACCTTGCGAGAAGATGGGCAAAGCGCGCATCTTACCGGACAGGTATCTGCCCCTGATAGCGAAAATGAAGCGATGTGGCGCGCGCTGGTACTTGGCATTCGCGATTATTGCAGCAAAAACGGATTTCCGGGCGTTATTTTGGGGCTGTCCGGCGGGATAGATTCAGCCATTGTAACCGCGCTGGCGGTAGATGCGCTGGGGGCAGAGGCGGTGCGGGTGGTGATGATGCCATCTGACTATACAGCCGATATTTCTGTGCTGGATTCGCAAAGCCTGGCTGATAATCTGGGGCTGAGGCTGGAAACTATCGCTATTAAACCTGCGATGGCGGCATTTTTTGATATGCTGGCCGATAGCTTTGCTGGTCAGCAAGCCGATATTACCGAAGAAAATATTCAGTCGCGTTTGCGCGGTATGTTGCTGATGGCGCTATCCAATAAATTTGGCAATCTGGTATTGGCAACCGGCAACAAGTCGGAATATGCAGCTGGCTATTCTACCTTGTATGGCGATATGTGTGGCGGCTTTGCCCCGATAAAGGATGTCTGGAAAACCAAGATTTTTGCGCTGGCAAACTGGCGTAATCGCCATCAGCCAAAAGGTGCGCTGGGCCCCTCAGGCCAGGTAATACCCGAGCGTATTATTACCCGTCCGCCTTCGGCTGAATTGCGCCCTGATCAGGAAGATACAGATAGCTTGCCGCCTTATGATGTGCTTGACCCAATCCTTATTGCCCTGACCGAAGAAATGGCCGATATTCAGACCATTGTGGATAGAGGCTATGATGCGCAGATAGTCGAGCAGGCCAGTGCCTTGCTGTTTCGTGCAGAATATAAACGTTTTCAGGCCGCCCCTGGCCCAAAAGTTACCGCCAGAGCCTTTGGCCGCGATCGCCGCCTTCCCCTGACATCAGGTTTTAGACCTGCAAAATCGGAGACCTTATGAAACCTGTGAAAGTGCGTTTTGCGCCTAGCCCGACCGGCAAGCTGCATGTTGGAAATCTTCGCACCGCTTTGGTGAATTATCTGTATGCACGCCAGCAAAATGGCCAGTTTATGCTGCGTATTGATGATACAGATGATGAGCGCTCTCGCCCGGAATTTGAAACCGCTATCCGCCGGGATTTGGAATGGATGGGTATGGGCTGGGATTGTGAAGACAGGCAATCTGCGCGGCTGGCGCGTTATGATGAGGCATTGGCACACTTGCTGGCATCCGGGCGCGCTTATGCCTGTTATGAAACACCAGAAGAGCTAAGTCTGAAACGCAAGGCTCAGTTAATGGCCGGCAGGCCGCCTGTCTATGACCGGGCTGCCCTCAAGCTGGGTGAGGCCGAAAAAGCGAAATTTGAAGAAATGGGGCGGCGCCCGCATTATCGCTTCCTGCTTAAAGATGAAGAGGTGTCCTGGGAGGATTTGGTGCGCGGGCCAGTCAGCTATCATATGTCCAGCCTGTCTGATCCGGTACTGATCCGCGAGGATGGCCGGGTGATTTATACGCTGGCCTCTGTAGTGGATGATATTGACCATCAGATAACCACTATTCTGCGCGGTGAGGATCATGTCACCAATTCTGCTGCCCAGATACAGCTATTTGAAGCGTTGGGCGCAACCCCGCCGGAAATGGGGCATCTAGCCTTGCTGGCAGGGGCAGATGGCGAGGGGCTGTCCAAACGGCTGGGCAGTCTGGCAATAGAACAATTGCGCGCAGAAGGGGTGCTGCCAGCGGCGTTGGCCAGCTTGCTGGCACGTATCGGCACATCTGATCCGGTGACAGCCCAGCCATCGCTGGAAGAGATTATTGCCGGGTTTAATATTGCCAGCTTTGGCCGTGCAACCGCTAAATTTTCTACCGGTGAATTACAACAGCTTAATGCAAAATTGATACAAAACCTCGATTTTGACAGCGTATCTACCGCCCTTGGTGCGGCAGGCTATGCCGCTATAGATGCCGCTTTCTGGGAGGTGGTGAAAGGCAATCTGAATAATATTGCCGAGGCAGGCAAATGGTGGGATATCTGCTGCCAGCCCATTACCCCCATCATAGAAGATGCCGGTTTTATGGAAATTGCCGCCAGCTTGCTGCCCGAAGCCGAGCTGGATGACCAAAGCTGGTCTAACTGGACAAAGGCGATATCCGCCCGGACAGGGGCAAAGGGCAAAGCCTTGTTTATGCCGCTAAGGCTGGCCATTACCGGGCAAAATGCAGGGCCTGATATGGGCAGATTGCTGCCCTATATTGGCTATGGGCGGGTTATCAACCGGCTGAAAGGCCAGCAGGACTAAGCCCTGAACCGCTTTTTCATTTCAGATAGCAAGGATAATGGAACTTAAACTCTATAACACGCTGACACGCAAGAAAGAGGCCTTTGCTGCACTGGATGCCGACCATGTGCGGATATATGCGTGCGGGCCAACGGTGTATGATAAAATTCATATCGGTAATGCGCGGCCTCTGGTGGTGTTTGACGGGCTGGTAGCGTTATTACGCACGCTTTATCCAAAGGTTACCTATGTGCGCAATATTACCGATGTGGATGACAAGATAAATGCCCGTGCGCGCGAACGTGCCATTTCCATCAAGGCCTTATGCGCCGAGACCATAGAAGATTTTCATAAAGATACAGCTGCCCTGCTGGTCGCCCCGCCGGATATAGAGCCAAGAGCCACCGAACATATCGCCCAGATGATTGCCATGATAGGCCAGCTTATCGATAAGGGCTTTGCTTATGAAGCAGAGGGGCATATCCTGTTTTCGGTGAAAAAAATGGCCGATTACGGCGCATTATCCGGGCGCAGTCTGGAAGAGATGATAGCGGGTGCGCGTGTCGAGGTCGCCCCCTATAAAAAAGATGCAGCAGATTTTGTGCTGTGGAAGCCGTCCGAAGCTGGCTTGCCAGGCTGGGACAGCCCCTGGGGGACAGGCCGGCCAGGCTGGCATATTGAATGTTCGGCGATGGCCGCACAATATTTGGGGACAGAATTTGATATTCACGCAGGCGGGCTGGATCTTATCTTTCCCCACCATGAAAATGAAATCGCCCAATCGCGCTGTGCCCATAATAGTGCGCAGATGGCCAGCTATTGGCTGCATAATGGCTATGTCACGGTCGAGGGCGAGAAAATGTCAAAATCGCTTGGCAATTTTACCACCGTTGCAGAAGCGCTTTTAGCCCATAGGGGGGAGGCTGTTCGGCTGGGATTGTTATCGACCCATTACCGCGCCCCCTTTGATTATTCTGCCAGCCTGATAAAAAATGCCCAGACCATTTTGGACAAGATGTATCGCGCAGCATCGGGCGTGAACCGTGCGGAATTGATAACACAGCCAGACAAGCTGGATAGCGCCTTTATGGCTGCCCTGATGGATGATTTTAACACCCCATTGGCATTAAGCCGGCTACAGGCATTGGCCAATAAAGCCAATAAAGGGGCAGCAGATGCCGCGCTGCAACTTGCCTCTTGTGCTGATTTGTTGCATCTCTTGGGCGATGAAAACTGGTTTAAAACAGGCGATAGTGACGGGCTGGATGCAGCAGAAATACAAGCTGAGATAGAGGCACGGAATGCTGCACGGGCGGCGCGCGATTTTGCCCTTGCGGATGAAATTCGTGACCGCCTGGCCGCAAAGGGTATTCGCCTGCTGGATAGTGCCAGCGGGACAAGCTGGGAAAAAAGCTAGGAAAAAGTTGGGAAACAAGCTGGGAAAAAAGCTGGGAAAAAAGCTGGGAAACAAGCCGGGAAAAAAGCTGGCCCTGTCTTTTGGTGATTGCCGTGCCGCCCCGGATTTGCAACGGGGTATTAAATAGTCTAAGAGAACAAGCGTTATAGCAAAAAATAATAGCCCGAAATAATAGCAAAAAATACGGGCAAGCCTGATAAAAAGGGCGTGCAGATAAATTTGGAAGTGACCATGACCGGCGACAGAATTTGGCTTTTTGATACAACATTGCGCGATGGCGGCCAAACCCGCGGTATTGATTTTACGGTTGCGGACAAGCATTTTATCGCCCGGACGCTGGCCGATTTTGGTCTGGATTATATCGAAGGGGGCTGGCCGGGCGCAAACCCTACCGATGACCAGTTCTTTAGCAAAAAACAGGATTTCGGCACTACCCGGCTGGTGGCCTTTGGCATGACGCGGCGCAGTGGCCGGTCAGCCGAAAATGACCCCGGCCTGAGTGCGATTTTAAATGCCCATTCAGATGCCAGCTGTCTGGTAGGCAAAAGCTGGGATTTTCATGTCACCACTGCCCTCAATGTCTCGCTGGAGGAAAATCTGGCGATGATCACGGAATCTGTTGCCGCTGCCAAAGCGGTAAAACAGGAATCGCTGTTTGATTGTGAGCATTATTTTGATGGCTATAAGGCTAATCCGGACTATGCGCTGGCGTGTGTAAAGGCCGCTATGGCCGGCGGGGCAGACTGGGTCATTTTATGCGATACCAATGGCGGCTGCCTGCCAGAAGAAGTGTTTGATATCGTGGCCGCCACCAAACAGGCTGTACCGGAATGTCGTCTGGGTATTCATTGTCATAATGATACCGGCATGGCGGTTGCCAATACGCTGGCTGCGGTTCGGGCAGGGGCGCGCCATGTACAAGGCACAATAAACGGCCTGGGCGAGCGGTGCGGAAATGCCGATCTGATTACCCTTATTCCAAATCTGATGTTGAAAATGGGGTTTGTGACCAATATTCCGGCAGAAAAGCTGGCTCGCCTGACCAGCCTGTCTCATGCGATAGATGAACGTCTGAACCGGCTGCCAGATGCCCATGCCCCTTATGTGGGCAAGGCGGCCTTTGCCCATAAGGGCGGGCTTCATGCCTCTGCTGCCCAGAAAGACCCGCGCACTTATGAGCATATTCCGCCGGAAAGTGTGGGCAATCAGCGTACCTATCTGATTTCGGATCAGACAGGTAAATCAAATATTCTGGCACGTTTTGCCGAAGTGGGTATCGAAATAGACCCCAAGGATAGCCGTCTGGATGGCCTGATTAGCGAGGTAAAGGAAAAAGAATTTCACGGCTGGGCCTTTGATAGCGCAGAAGCCAGCTTTGAGCTGCTGGCCCGTCGCCGCCTGGGCGGTGTGCCCTCTTTTTTCGAGATTGGACGTTTTCGCGTAATGGATGAACGTCGCTTTAATGCCAGAGGGGAGATGGTGGTAGAATCAGAAGCCACTGCCTCTATTATCGTCAATGGCGATGCCCATCACGAGGTAGCGGTCGGGAACGGCCCGGTTAATGCGGTTGATACCGCTATCCGCAAGGCGCTGGTCAAGGTTTATCCCCAGCTGGCCGATGTCGAGCTGGTCGATTACAAGGTGCGGATTTTGCCGCCAAGCGAGCAGACCAGCGGCACCGCTGCGGTGACCCGTGTGTTGATTGAGTTTCAGGATGGCACAGGGCTTCGCTGGCGCACCGTAGGCGTTTCGGCCAATATTATTGATGCGTCTGTAAATGCGCTGGCGGACGGGATATGCTGGAAGCTTATCCATCACGGCAACCGGCTCTAGCTGCCAGGAAAATACAAGCGAGATGGAAACACCCGAACTATCCGGCCAGATTTTTGCACAAGTCCATAGCCCTGTTGTTATTTTAGCACGTCCGCAAATGGGCGAGAATATCGGGGCGGCCGCCCGGGCGATGAAAAATTGCGGGCTGTCCAGCTTGCGTCTGATTGCCCCGCGCGATGGCTGGCCAAATCCGGCTGCCCGGCCAATGGCCACGGTGGGCACAGATATTCTGGATAAAGCAGAAGTGTTTGAAACGCTGGCAGAGGCTTTGCATGATATCCGCTTTATGGTAGCAACCTCTGCCCGGCCGCGCGATATGGAAAAGCCGGTGATGACGCCGCGCGCGGCTACCCGGCTGTTGCTGGAAGAACAGATATCGGGCATCCAGACAGGCGGGCGTGTCGCCCTGCTCTTTGGGGCGGAACGTTCTGGTCTGGATAATGACGAGCTGGTACTGGCCGATATGGTTGCCCAGGCGCCCTTGCAAAAAGGGGCCAGCTCGCTCAATCTGGCACAGGCGGTTTTTCTGATGGCCTGGGAATGGCGGGTAGCCGCCCTTGAGAGCCAGGATAGCACACAGCTGAACGCCATAGAGGGGCTGTCTGCCCCTGCCGCGCTGAAAAGCCGGGATTTTTTCCTTTGCCGTCTGGAAGAACAGCTCGATGATATGGGCTTTTTTTCCAACCGCGAAATGGCGCCAACCGTAAAGCGGAATTTGCGCAGCCTGTTTACCCGTGCCCGCCCGACTGAACAGGAGTTGCGCACGCTTCACGGCATTTTAACCCTGCTGGGGCAGGGTCAGTCAAAATAGGCAGAAATGCTTGACAATGGCGGATAAATCGCTATCCTCTCGCCATTCCTGGGAACGCTGACCTTTCAGATAAGCTGTCTGGCCACGGCAATTTTGCCCTACCGGGACAATAAAGGATGAAACATCATGGCACCAAAAGTCGAACATAAACGACATTCTTCCAAACATAAAATTGACAGACGTTTAGGGGTGAACCTCTGGGGTCGTCAAAAATCACCTGTAAATGCCCGCTCCTATGCGCCTGGCCAGCATGGTCAGCGCCGCAAAAAGCCTACCGATTTCGGGATTCAGCTGATGGCCAAGCAAAAGCTGAAAGGCTATTACGGCAATATCGGGGAAAAGCAGTTTAAAAAATACTATATCGAAGCCTCACGCCGCCGCGGTGACACAGGCGAGAATCTGATAGGCCTGCTGGAAAGCCGTCTGGATGCGTTTTTATATCGCTCAAAGCTGGCGCCAACGGTGTTTGCCGCTCGCCAGATCGTTAATCATGGTCATGTGTTGCTGAACGGCAAGCGCTGTAATATCGGCTCGGTCATCGTCAAGGCGGGCGATGTTATCCAGCTGCGCGAAAAGGCCAGGCAGATGCCATCTATCCTGGAAGGGATTGGCTCTATTGAACGCGATGTACCAGAATATATCGAAGCCGATCATGACAAGATGAACGCAACTTTCCTGCGGATACCGGCATTCGATGAAGTGCCTTATCCGGTACAGATGGAACCAAATCTGGTTATCGAATATTACTCACGCTAATTTGCGGCGTTTTAACGCCTCTTTATTTTGCTGAATATAAAGCGCCTCTGATATCGCTCAGGGGCGTTTTTTTATGTCTGTTTTTTGCCTGTTAAGCGGGGCATTGCCATGATTTCGCCTATCTCTTAATCATGCTAGAATAGTACAGGGCAGGCTCTTAATCATGCCAGGCTCTTAATCATGCTAGAATAGTACAGGGCAGGGTACACCAAAAATAACGTGAAAGGCTGAATAGAAATGAATAATGGCTGGCCAGAGGAATATTATGCGGTAATTTTTACCTCTCAGCGCACCGATGCCGAGATGGAACTCTATGGCCTGACCTCTGAGCGGATGATAGAGCTGGCCCAGCAACAGCCTGGCTTTTTAGGGCTGGAAGCGGTGCGCGAGGAAAATGGGCTGGGCATTACGGTTTCCTATTGGCGTGACCGCGATGCCATTGCCGCCTGGCGCGACCATGCCGAACATAAGGTCGCCCAGAAAATCGGCCGCCAGGAATTTTATAGCTGGTTTCAATTGCGTATCGCCAAAGTGATAGATGAACGCAGCTTCGGTTTGGAAGATTTGTGAGGGGAGTATCTACATTAAAAAAAGCAGGCTTTTGCCTGCTTCTTTATTCATATCTGGTGATGGGGGAGGGCCAGCATTAGCCCTGCATGGGTTGCGGGTTAACATTAATCCCGTGGGTGTTGAACATTTCCATCAACTCGCCTGTCTCATACATTTCGCGCACAATATCACAGCCGCCGATAAATTCGCCCTTTACATAAAGCTGGGGGATGGTCGGCCAGTCGGAATAGGTTTTGATGCCTTCGCGAATTTCATCATCTTCCAGCACATTCACGCCGCTAAATTTAATGCCCAGATGGCTGAGGACGCCAACAACCGCCGCCGAAAAGCCGCATTGCGGAAAGACAGGCGTGCCTTTCATAAACAAGACCACTTCATCGCTGGCGATATTATGGCCTATTTTTTCCTTAATTCTGTCTTCTAGCATCATATTATGCCTCCGTTTTTTTTAAGATGTGTTGGCGCTATATCGCGCCTTATCTGGTAAATCTGCTCTTTGAAAATTTATGCCTATGGGGCGCGGGTTTGCAAGGCCAGCGCATGCAACTCGCCGCCCATACGCCCATCCAATGCCTGATACACCATCTGGTGTTGCTGGACACGCGATTTTCCGGCAAAGGCCGCGCTGACAACCATACAGGAATAATGGTCGCCATCGCCGCGCAAATCCTCAATGGTTATTTGCGCATCCGGAAATGCCTTTTTAATCAGCGTTTCAATTTCATGGGCTTGCATCGGCATAGCGATACCTCTTCTGGGCTGACATCTTGTATCAATGTTATCGCGCTGGATAGGGCTGTCTAGCCCATCAACGCCGGAATGGGGCTGGTATGCCAGGCCACCATCACCTCTTTTGATATGGGGGGCAGATCGCCGACTGTCAATTCCGTTTTGGAAATTGTTTCACCGATGCGCACCGCCTCTATCTGATGGCCAGCACAAAGGGCGGCAAATTCGCCCGCATCGCGCACCGCCAGAATATAGCGTGCCTGATCCTCACCAAAAGCCCAGCCATGCAAAGAGCCGCTATCGGGAGGCGTGATTTTTGCCCCGCACTGGCCAGCCATCACCATTTCTGCCATCGCTATCAGCAAGCCGCCATCGCTGATATCCTGGACAGAGCTGGCGATGCCCTTAGCGATAGCCTCGCGCACCAGCTGGCCATTTTTGGCTTCTGCCTCCAGATCAACAGATGGCGGTGCACCGCCCTCGCGCCTGGCGATTTCACGGGCATATACCGAACAGCCCAGCCAGCCATCATTTGTCTTGTCCGACTGGCCAACCACATAAAGCGCCTGACCAGCTTGTTGCAGGCCAGCGCCTATGGTAGTGCGCCAATCATCAATGATGCCGATCATGCCGATAACCGGACAGGGCTGAATAGCCATCCCGTCTGTTTCATTATATAAAGATACATTGCCCGAAACCACCGGCGTATCCAGTGCCTTGCACGCCTTGCCCATGCCAGTGACCGCGCCGACAATCTGTGCCATGATATCCTGTTTTTCCGGATTGCCGAAATTCAGGTTATTGGTCACCGCCAGCGGCTTTGCCCCGGTTGCGCTGATATTGCGATAGGCTTCACATACGGCCTGTTTGCCGCCTTCAAACGGGTCCGCCTCTACATAGCGGGGCGTGCAATCTGTACAGACCGCCAGACCCTTATCGGTATTGTGAATACGCACCATGGCGGCATTTCCGCCAGGCCCTGAAATGGTATCGGCCATCACATCGCTGTCATATTGCTCATATATCCAGCGGCGTGAGGATAAATCGGCACTGGAAAGCATTTTTTCCAGCACCTCGTCCAGGGGGATATCTTTTTCCAATTGCGCCGTAGACAGGACAGGCTGCAATTCTTCTGGCCGATAGGGACGGTCATATTCCGGAGCGTCATCCACCAACGGGGCAAGCGGAATATCACAGGCAATCTGTGCGTCTTTTAACAGCACCAGACGCTGGGTATCGGTGACCTTGCCAATGGGCATGAAATCGAGATCCCATTTCTCAAAAATCGCGCGGGCTGTTTCGGCCTGTTCCGGCTTTATGACCATCAGCATCCGCTCCTGACTTTCCGAGAGCATAATCTCGTAAGCGGACATGGCTTCTTCGCGTACCGGCACTAAATCCAGGTCAATTTCCATGCCCAGACCGCCTTTTGAGGCCATCTCTACCGAAGAAGAAGTCAGACCCGCTGCCCCCATATCCTGGATAGACAAGACCGCATCTGCCGCCATTAATTCAAGGCACGCTTCCATCAGCAATTTGCCGGTAAAGGGATCGCCCACCTGGACAGTCGGGCGCTTGCTTTCGGTTTCATCTGAAAATTCGGCTGAGGCCATCGTAGCGCCATGAATACCATCGCGCCCGGTTTTTGCCCCGACATAGATAACCGGATTACCCGCCCCGGTGGCAGCGGAATAGAAAATACGGTCACTATGGGCCAGCCCGACCGCCATCGCATTGACCAGAATATTACCATTATAGGAGCTGTGGAAATTTACCTCGCCGCCAACCGTCGGGATACCAATACAATTGCCATAGCCGCCAATGCCGGCAACCACTCCTGAGAGCAGATGCGGGGTTTTTTCATGGGCAATATCGCCAAAACGCAGGGCATTTAACAGCGCAATCGGGCGCGCCCCCATGGTAAAGACATCGCGTAAAATCCCGCCAACGCCTGTGGCCGCCCCCTGATAGGGCTCGATAAAGGAGGGGTGATTATGGCTTTCAATTTTAAAAACAGCTGCCAGCCCATCGCCAATATCCACCACCCCGGCATTCTCGCCCGGGCCCTGAATAACCTGTGCGCCTTCGGTTGGCAGAGTTTTTAGCCATTTTTTAGAGGATTTATACGAGCAATGCTCTGACCACATGGCAGAAAAAATGCCCAGCTCGCATAAATTGGGGGTTCTGCCCAGCCTTGTTAAGATAAGCTGCCATTCTTCGAAAGACAGCCCCATCTGTTCGGCATCGCTAAAGCTCATTTCGCTGGCATTGCTCATCTGGCCACACCTTCCAAAACAGAGGTCAGAAATTTACGGCCATCTTCCGAGGCATGGCCATTGCCCATTGCCCGTTCGGGGTGCGGCATCATTCCCATCACCCGCCCGTTAGCCGATAAAATACCGGCAATATCGCGGGCAGATCCGTTCGGATTAGCCGCTCTGGCAGGGTCATTTTCCACATAGCGCAGGGCGACCTGTCCGCCCTGTTCCAGACTGTCCAGCAGCGCCGCATCGGCAAAATAATTGCCCTCATTATGGGCTACCGGAATGACAAGTTCTGTCCCTGTCGCCAAATCGGATAGCAGCGGGGTTTCAATGGTTTCCTGTACCGCCAGACGGGTTTCACGGCAGACAAATTTCAGCCCGCTATTGCGAACCAGTGTACCAGGCAGCAAGCCTGTCTCCAGCAGGATTTGAAAGCCGTTACAGACCCCCAGAACCGCTCCGCCGCGGCTGGCATGGTCAATCACCGCTTCCATCGCCGGGGCGCGTGCAGCCAATGCCCCGCAGCGCAGATAATCACCAAAGGAAAAACCGCCTGGAATAATCACAATATCCACCGGGTCAAGCTGGCTTTCCTTGTGCCAGACAAGGGCAGGGCGCCGGCCGGTAATGCGCTCGACTGCAACCATCATATCGCGGTCACAGTTAGAGCCGGGAAATATCAGAATAGCACTTCTCATGACGGGTCAATTACTTCGATGCTGTAATCTTCGATAACGGTGTTGGCCAGCAAGCTCTCGCACATACGCGCAGCACGCTGCTCGGCCCGCGCGCTATCCTCGGCATCGATATCCAGCATAATCTGCTTGCCGATACGCACATCGCTGGCATCGGTGAAACCAAGGCCGGAAAGGGCGCTTTCCACGGCGCGGCCTTGCGGATCCAGAACGCCTGTTTTCAGAGAAATATTGATTTTAACTTGCATAAAATTTTCCTTGAGCTCTTGTCACGCTTGCGGGGTCAGTTCGGGAATATCCAGCCCTAATCTGGTTGCGATATCGCAATAGGCTTCGATTAAGCCGCCCAAATCGCGGCGGAAACGGTCTTTATCCAGTTTTTCATTTGTTTTGATGTCCCAGAGGCGGCAATTATCCGGGCTTAACTCGTCTGCCAGAACAATTTGCCTGCCTTCTGCGGTTTCCAGCCAGCCAAATTCCAGCTTGAAATCTACCAGACGAACGCCCAGCCCGAAAAACAGGCCAGACAGAAAATCATTAATCCTCAGGCTCATTTCGGTGATATCCATCAAATCCTCTGTACTGGCAATGCCGAGGGTGATGATATGCTCGCCCGCGACCACAGGATCGCCCAGCGCATCATTTTTCAAACAGAATTCCACCAGCGTATTGTTTAGCTTCTCGCCTTCGGTAAGGCCAAGGCGTGGACAAATAGACCCGGCAGCAATATTGCGAATAATGACTTCTATCGGAATAATTTCAACCGCCTTTACCACCTGTTCACGCGGCGAGGTGCGGGCGATAAAGTGATGGGGAATGCCCAATTCGCCCAAAGCCGGGAATAAATGCGCGCTGATGAGATTGTTTAAAATGCCCTTGCCGATAATGACATCTTTTTTCTGCGCATTAAAGGCCGTGGCATCATCTTTGAAATACTGGATGATAGTCCCTGGCTCATCCCCTTTGAAAAGCCGTTTGGCCTTGCCTTCATAAAGCGGTGTTTTTGTCTCTGTCATCTTTTTACTTCCCTGACTAATCCCTACTGCGCTGTGGGGAAAACCCGTGCAAAAATTGTATCGACATGCCGGAAATGCTGATCCAGATCAAACAGGGCCTCCAGCTCTTCGCCATTCAGATAGCCTGCAATATCCCTATCGTCCTTTAACAGGGGCAGATAGCTTTTGCCTTCCTGCCAGACGCGCATGGCATTGCGTTGCACATAGAGATAGGCATCCTCGCGGCTGCACCCTTTTTGGGTCAGGGCAAGCAAGACTTGCTGGGAATGGACAAGGCCGCCCAGCTGATCCAGATTTTTTTGCATCGCTTCTGGATAGATCAGTAAATTTTCTATTACCGAAGCCAGCCGTGCAAGGGCAAAATCCAGCGTGATAGTAGCATCCGGGCCAAACATTCGCTCAACCGAAGAATGCGAGATATCCCGCTCATGCCATAATGCAACATTTTCAAGTGCCGGAATAACCGCCGCCCGGACAATGCGTGCCAGCCCGGTCAGATTTTCGGTCAGAACAGGATTGCGCTTATGCGGCATCGCAGAAGACCCTTTTTGACCGGCGCTGAAAAACTCTTCTGCCTCGCGCACCTCGGTGCGTTGCAAATGGCGAATTTCTGTGGCCAGCCTTTCAACAGAGCTGGCAATTACCCCCAGCACTGAAAAGAACATGGCATGGCGGTCTCGCGGAATAACTTGTGTAGAGACAGGCTCTATGGTCAGCCCCATTTTTTCTGCGACATGGGCTTCTACCGCCGGGTCGATATGGGCAAATGTTCCAACCGCACCGGATATCGCACAGGTGGCAATCTCAGCCCGCGCGGCGGCAAGGCGGCTGCGGCATCTGTCAAATTCTGCATAAAAGCCGGCCAGTTTCAGCCCAAAGCTGGTTGGCTCTGCATGAATACCATGCGAGCGGCCAATGGTGGGGGTGTATTTATGCGCCA
>Ga0209654_1001824_pt1 | contig 15853 bp, 17 predicted proteins | sample SaaInl1SG_22_DNA_FD_184646 | JGI IMG/M metagenome (GOLD analysis project Ga0209654, IMG submission 184646) | Marine microbial communities from expanding oxygen minimum zones in the Saanich Inlet - ESP_161SG_22_DNA (SPAdes) (version 2) | ecosystem: Environmental > Aquatic > Marine > Intertidal... | reverse complement strand
CCAAAAATATACGCAAACAAAAACGCAAAAGGTTTTGCCAAGCGTATGGCACTGCCCATTTATGCATTAGACCAATATGTTTTTTTTGCATTTACATACCCCATGAGTTATTTGACATTTGTGCTTCAAAAACGTTTGGGAAAAACAAAGTCAAATATTTCTGTAGATCACTTGTCGCAAGCTCTAGAAATGACCGACGATTCTGAAACAACCAAAGACGAACAAAAAATTTTAAAGGGAATTGTAACTTTCGGAAACACAGAGACCAAGCAGGTAATGTGTCCGCGCATTGATGTTTTTGCAATTGAAGAAAAAACAGCATTTAGTGATGTAATTGAGCAAGTTGTAGCAAAGGGATTTTCGCGTGTGCCTGTTTTTCGTGAAACCATTGACACTGTTGTAGGGGTGTTATATGTTAAAGATTTACTACCTCATTTAGATAAGAAAAACTTTGATTGGTTTAATATATTGCGCGAGCCATATTATGTCCCCGAAAATAAAAAATTGGACGATTTACTTGAGGAATTTCAATCAAAGCGAATTCATTTGGCTGTGGTGGTTGACGAATATGGAGGTACTTCAGGGGTAATATCGCTTGAAGATGTCATTGAGCAAATTGTAGGTGATATTAGCGATGAGTTTGATGAAACCGACATTAGCTATTCTAAATTAAACGACACTACATTTGTTTTTGATGGCAAGACATCTTTAAAAGATTTTTACAGCGTTTTAAAGCTTGATAATGTTGCAGCATTTGAGGCAAATAAAGGTGAATCTGAAACCATTGCAGGCTTTGTTTTGGAACAATTGGGTTCTTTTCCTAAAGAAAGAACTGCATTGAAGTTTAAAAATGTAATTTTTACTATTGAAGCTGTAGATCGAAAGCGGATTAAGCAATTAAAAGTACAAATGCGCGTATGATACGTTTGCTAATTTTAGTGTTTTTTATTTTAGGTTGTCAGTCACCAATACCAAAACCAAAAGCACAACTTGCGCTGAAGTACCCAATTCCACAATACAAACAGGTATCAAATAACTGTACCTATACATTTGAACACAACCAGTTGGCACTGCCTAAATTACTTTCCTCCTGTGGCACAACCTTAGAATACACCTTGCTGAATGCGAAATTGTATCTCACTTATTTTGATTTGACTAAGTTTTCAATAGACACGCTATTAATAGACTTTGACAAGCGTCTAAAAATGTTTGGAAAACAAGCGGTCCAAGTTGATGAAAGTGTTTTTGAGAATAAAACACAAAATGTACTGGGCTCGTGTATTACAATTGTGGGTAACTCTCCCTCAAACTTGCATTTTTTTGGCACAGACACAAAAAAACACTACCTAACAGGATCATTACTTTTTGAGGCAACACCCAACTATGATTCTTTGGCACCCGCAATTGCCTATATTAAAAACGATGTACAAAGACTTTTAGAAACCTTGCGTTGGGATTAAGCTTTTTCCTTTTTTTTAGCAGTACAACATGCTTTTTGACAATCTGCAGGACATGCCTTTTTGTCCATCTTTTTAGTGCCGTCTTTGCAGCACTTCTTTTCGCATGACTTATCGGAAGTTGCTTTGTTTTTACAACAAGGTTTTGTACAATTTTTTTCGCATTTTTTTATTTCTTGGAGCTCAGTATATGGAGAGTTAGCCGTTGCCTCACCTACTTTGTAATCAGCGCCTAGATTCTCAATAGTAGCTCGAATGGCATCAAAGGAGGTTTCAGATGGATCAAAAGAGACATAGGCAGTTTTACCTTCGAAATCTACTTTTGAAGACATTATTCCATTCGATGCAGCCACTTTCTTTTCAATGCGGGCGGCACATCCAACTTCGCAGGTCATACCTTGAATTGGAAAAGATATGTGGGACAAATTAGCAGATAATTCTACTGCTTTTTCATCGGTATGTGTAACGGTTTTTTTTTCTGGTTTTGGAACTGTGGTGCAGCTTATAAAAAGTAAAACCAAGAGGTAGTAATAAGGGCGTTTCATAATATTAAGTTTTCATCAAATGTAGGAAATTATTGCTATTTCTCATTCATTTTTACCAGCTTTGCGAACTATGCAATTGATTCCGCAAAATAAATGGCTTTATCTTTTCTTGCTCTCCATTATATGGGGGAGTTCTTACATCCTCATTAAGCGTGGGCTTGTTGGGCTCACACCTATTCAATTGGGCAGCGTCCGCATTGTTTTTAGCACCTTTTTTTTAGGGATTATGGGCTATAAATCACTTAAAGGTCTTACCAAAAGTGAGTGGAAGTGGCTAGCAATAACTGGATTTTTAGGGACTTTTTTCCCGTCTTTCTTTTTTGCTTTTGCACAACAACATATTAATTCTTCGGTAGCTGCTATCATGAATTCGTTAACGCCAATTTTTACACTTCTTGTAGGGATTGCATTTTTTGCTACAAAAATATTAGCTCGTCAATATGTAGGAGTCCTGTTGGGTTTCATAGGGTCTGTTGGATTAATTTGGGGAGGAACTCAAATTAATGCGAATCAACCTTTGGGCTACGTGTTGCTTATTATGTGTGCTTCGATGTGTTATGCAGTAAATATTTATTTTCTTAAGCATAAACTTGCTAACGTATCCCCTATGGCAATGACTCTTGGTAATTTCATTGCTATACTGCCCCCAGCAATTGTACTACTGTTGTTTTCAGATTTTTTTTCAACAACAAAATTTCAAAACGAGGAGGTTTTAACAAGCTTAGGTTTTATTGCTTTACTTGCATTTTTAGGAACTGCCATTGCTAAGGTCATGTTCAATCGATTTGTGAAAATGGCTTCAGCTGTTTTCGCATCGTCGGTGACCTATACGCTTCCGGTTGTAGCGCTATTTTGGGGTTTACTTGACGGAGAACGTATTGCTAGCTTACAGCTTTTGGCTACTGTCGTCATTTTAATTGGGGTTTCTTTGGCACATCGGCCAAAGAAACCCAACTAAATTATTTTTCTGGATTAAGCTCTACTTTATCTAGGGTAAGTGAAATATCTTGTCCCCCAAGATTAAAGCTCTTTTTTGTTGGAAGCATAAGGCCAGAATTCTCTGCATAATCTGAATAATCTGTAGTATTGGTTTGCATTTGCCCGTTAAAATTTACCATATTCGAATCTCGGACACGTAACCCAGAATTTACATCATAATAGTAAGAATAGCTTACACCAATTCCAGGCACTTTTATGACATATGCATCTGAACCATTAATTTTTTCAATTCCATCTAGTGTAGCTTCATCGCTATTTAATAGCGCAAGCTCTGGAAGCAGTCCCAATATTTTTTTCAAATCATCATGGATAACTTTTGGTAAATCCATTTGGTTTGGGCCTTGTGCCATATACGCTGATGCTTCTGAAACAACACTTGTCATCATGTCATTTCCTCCAACGGAAACAACTTGCTTTTGTTCATTTGTTGAATTTGTTTCTTTAACCTGAATAGACATTTGCATAAATTCACCTTTGTATGTAAGTTGTAATGTATCTATATCTGGAACATTAGTAATCCCTGTTTTCCCGATAAAATTTTCAAGGATACTTTGAACTGTAACGTCATTCCCAACAGCGGTCTTTTCTGGACGATCTATAGGCATGCCATATTTATTGTAATAATTTACAGGTAGATATGCACCTTCAAACTGTACCTTTTCTAGATTATCTAACACATCAACGCCTTTACCTGTGACCACAACTCGGGCTTGGTCAACACCGAAATATTTTTGAGCAACACGTCTAACGTCCTCAGCGGTTACAGCATTGATTCTATCCAAGTAGTTTTTGTAATAATTAGCATCTAACCCTTCGGTAGCGATTTCCAGCGCAAATTGCGCAATAGTTGCAGGTCTTTCTAATGACCGAACAAAGCTTCCCACATATTTAGCTTTTGCTTTTTTCAACTCACTTTCTGTAACCAAGTCTGTTCGAATGCGTTTTATTTCATTCAAAATTTCAACGACTGCACTATCCGTAACTTCATTGCGCACACTTGCAGTTGCACGAAAACGCGTAGCTGTACGCTTGTTATTTCCAATACTTGAATAAGAGCCATAAGTGTAGCCCTTATCTTCGCGTAAGTTCAGAAATAGTCGTGCCTCACCACCACCGCCAAGGATAGAATTTGCCATAAGTACAGGAAAATAATCAGGGTCTTTTTTTGTTAGATAGGTAGTGCTTTGGACAACAACTTCTGATTGAACCGCATTAGGCATATTTACAAAATCAATTTGTGTTGTAGGAGGGTTTATAACTTCTGGGAGCGAACTTGAAGCAACAGGACTTGATTTCCATTTGCCAAAGTATTTTTTAACAAGTGGTTTTACTGTTTCCACGTCAATGTCACCAACAATTACTAGATATGCATTATTAGGTCTAAATCTAAACTCATAAAACCGTTTGGTGTCTTCTAGTTTAACGTTGTTCACGGTTCCGGGTGTAACAAACTCTCCATAGGGATGACTTGCGCCATAGGCTAAAAGACTTTCTACACGTCTTGCTGCAGTGGTTACATCTTTATCGTTTGATTTTAACCCGTCGATGAGCAGGTCCCGCTCTTTTACAAATTCCTCCTCTGTGAAATTAGGGTTAATTGCTGCATCTGCCATCATTTGCAGAGCCCTGGGGAAATAACGCGAAAGCGACTGAGCAAATCCACCAGAAGTACTTAAACTGATATTGGCTCCCATAAAGTCAACTTCGTCATAGAAATCGTCTTTTTTGATTTTTTTAGAACCTTTTCCAAGTAAACTGCTGGTAAGCTGACTTTGACCTGCCTTAATTCCCTCCAAAACCGGTGGATTGTCCAAACTTAAACTTGCGCTAACCTGTGGAAGCTTTCGGTTTTCAACTACCATTACGGTAAGCCCATTCTTGAGTTTAAATTGTTGGGGTTCACTAATTTGAATTACTGGCGCAGGACCGGGAGTTGGCTGTGTACTTCGGTCAATTTGAGCAAACGCTGAAAGCGTTAAAGTTGATATAAATAATAGTAGTAATTTTTTCATAATCATTAGTTGTTTTCAGATTCTGGTAAATATTCGAGTACCAATCGTTGGTTTGTATTGAGGTACTTGTTGGCAACATCACGGATTTCTTCACGAGTTATTGAACGATAAATATCAATTTCAGTATTGATAAGATTGGTATCTCCATATAACATATGGTAACGCGCTAAAGAATTTGCAATCCCCTCAATGGAAGCATTTGAGCTTACAAATCCATTTTCAAACTTGTTTAATAGTTTTTGGTAATCCCGTTCTGAAATCAAATCTTTTTGAATTTTAGCCACTTCCTCATCCATTTCAGTTACCAAATCGGTGAGTTTGAATTCTCCCTGAGGTAACCCAAATACGACATACATACTATAATCCTCTTGTGAAATATTAAATGCACCTGTTTGCAGTGCCATTTTCTTTTCATCTACTAGCTTTTTGTACAGCTTAGAACTTGGACCGTCGCTCAAGTAAGTGGAAATCATATCTAAAACCCTTGAATCTCTGTCTTTAAATGATGGAGTGCGATAGGCTGCTACAATAGCGGGGATTTGAATGTTGGCATCATAGGCTTTAGCAGAAAGCGTTTCTGTTATTGGATCTTCCGTATAGTTTTGTCTTACAATATCAGCTCCCTTAGGAATACTTCCGAAATAATTTTCAACCATTTTTTTGGTTGCATCAATATCAATATCACCAGCTACCACTAGAACAGCGTTGTTAGGCACATAGAACTTTTTGTTGAATGCCAAGAACTCGTCAAGAGTAGCGGCATCTAAGTGCTCCATTTCACCAATAGTAGTCCAACGGTAGGGATGCTTTACAAACAAATGCTTTTTTACGTTTTCCAGAAACTTACCATACGGTTGATTGTCCACTCGCAAACGCTTTTCTTCTTTTACTACTTCATTTTGTGTGTCAACGCCGTCTTGCTCAATAATGGGGTGTAGCATACGCTCAGACTCCAACCATAGACCCAATTCCAAATTATTCGATGGGAACACTTCGTAATAGTAGGTTCTATCGTCAGTAGTGTTGGCATTATTGGATCCACCATTTTCGGTTACTATAGAGAACCACGCACCTTTTTCGATATTTTCAGTACCCTCAAAAAGTAAATGCTCAAAAAAGTGAGCAAAGCCTGTGCGATTGGGTTGTTCGTCTTTCGCACCGACGTGATACATCACGGAGGTGGTAACTACTGGCGCTGTGTTGTCTTGATGCAAAATTACGTGTAACCCGTTTGAGAGGGCATATTCCTCAAAAGAAACAGATTGCGCACTGCCAAAACTTACAATAATAAGCGTTGCTAGGGAGATTATATTTTTCATAAAATGTATTTAGGTTTAAATTTAAACATTTTTACAACAACGATTTATAAAAAATAATGTTACAGAATAAAAAACATTGCCTGATATTGTTCAAGATTGTATATTTGCCCCCGCTTCAATAAGAAGTGTTAAAAAATAAAAAATATGTTTGCAATCGTAGAGATAGCAGGGCAGCAATTTAAAGTTGCAAAAGACCAAAAGGTTTTTGTACACCGTTTGGACGCCAATACTGGAGACAAGGTTTCTTTTGACCAGGTTTATATGTTGGCTGACGGTGATAAAATATCTGTAGGCGCCCCGGCTGTAGCCAATGCTTCGGTAGAAGCAAAAGTGGTTCGTCATTTGAAAGATGACAAAGTAATTGTATTTAAAAAGAAACGCCGCAAGGGATACCGCGTTAAGAATGGTCACCGCCAGTCGTTGACAGAAATTCTTATTGAGTCTGTAGGTGTGGGAACTGCTAAAAAAGCAGCACCTGCCAAAAAAGCCGCAGCACCCAAAGCAGCCGAGAAAAAAGAAGCTGCGCCTAAAGCCGCTCCAAAAGTAAAAGCTACAGACTTTTCGTCTAAGACAGTAGCTGAGCTGAAAGAATTGGCAAAGGAAGCTGGGATTTCAGGTATTTCTGCGATGAAAAAAGCCGACTTAGTTGCGGCACTAGAAGCAAAAAAATAAACGGATAAGCCATGGCACACAAAAAAGGAGTAGGTAGTTCGAAGAACGGAAGAGAATCGGAATCGAAACGCTTAGGCGTAAAGATTTTTGGTGGACAACAGGCTATCGCCGGGAACATTATTGTTCGTCAACGCGGTACAGCACACCATCCAGGAGACAATGTATATTTAGGTAAAGACCACTCACTTCACGCTAAAGTGGACGGTGTAGTGCGTTTTACCAAAAAGAAAAACAATCGTTCGTATGTTTCTGTAGATCCTATTCAGGCCTAAACAGTAAACTACAAAAAAAACAAAACCCCGCCAATGGCGGGGTTTTTTGGTTTTAATGTGTTTCGGAAATTAATGCGTCTTGGTTTTTGACCTTTTTAACATAAAAAAACTTTTTACATGATATAGAGGCATAACCATAACAATGGCAACTGCTTTCTGTATAATATTTACTATAAGTTTTTTCATATTACTAAATTAACAAAAAAATTGACAAAGACTTCCGTTAATACTTTTGTGATTTTAAACGTAAAGACATACATCCTCTTCATCATAACCCTTATAAAGTTTTCGATAAGCCTCAGTTGTAGCCATAAAGGTCCATAACCAACCTCCATTAGCGGAAGTCATTTCACTAGTTTCTAATTCAGAAACTTCATAATTTTCTAAACATAATGTATTCATAATTAAAAGATTTAAAGATTAAACAAGGGCTAAGTTAGCATCGCTCAGTGTAAGTTGTTAGCACGGAAGAGTTTTTTACAAAAAAAACCGAGACTTCTGCCTCGGTTTTATATCCTTTATATGTACTAGAACTTAGTAACGGTAGTACTCAGGCTTATAAGGCCCAGCAACAGGAACACTGATATAGTCTGCCTGCTCTTTGTCTAATTCTTCAAGCTCCACACCGAGTTTGTCAAGGTGTAAGCGTGCTACTTTTTCGTCCAAATGCTTCGGAAGCATATACACTTTGTTTTCGTAGCGATCGGCATGTTTCCAAAGCTCAATTTGCGCTAAGGTTTGGTTGGTAAAGGAGTTACTCATCACAAAACTAGGGTGTCCCGTAGCACAACCTAAATTTACCAATCGTCCTTCTGCCAACACAATAATGTCTTTTCCCTCAACAGTATATTTATCTACCTGTGGTTTAATTTCTACTTTGCTCGCACCGTAGTTATCGTTAAGCCAAGTCATATCAATTTCGTTGTCAAAGTGTCCAATATTACACACAATGGCTTTGTCTTTCATGGCACGGAAATGACGCTCGTTAACGATGTCTTTGTTTCCAGTTGCGGTAACAATAATATCGGCATTACCAATTACGGTATCTAACTTTTTCACTTCAAAGCCGTCCATAGAGGCCTGCAGCGCACAAATGGGGTCAATTTCAGTAACAGTAACAATTGCACCTGCACCTTGGAAAGAGGCAACAGTTCCTTTACCTACGTCACCGTAACCTGCTACAATAACACGTTTTCCAGCAAGCATAATGTCTGTTGCTCTACGCACTGCGTCCACTGCAGATTCTTTACAACCGTATTTGTTGTCAAACTTCGATTTAGTAACCGAGTCGTTTACGTTAATGGCAGGAATAGGAAGTGTTCCGTTTTGCACTCGCTCATAAAGGCGGTGTACTCCTGTAGTGGTTTCTTCAGAAAGTCCTTTGATACCTGCAGCAAGTTCTGGGAATTCGTCAAGAATCATGTTGGTAAGGTCGCCGCCGTCGTCTAAAATCATGTTTAGCGGCTCACGATCCTCCCCAAAAAATATCGTTTGTTCGATACACCAGTTGAATTCTTCTTCGTTCATCCCTTTCCAAGCATACACCGGAATTCCCGCTGCGGCAATGGCTGCTGCGGCATGGTCTTGAGTTGAAAAGATATTACAAGAGCTCCATGTTACTTCTGCACCAAGTGCAGTAAGCGTTTCAATAAGTACCGCCGTTTGAATGGTCATGTGTAAGCATCCTGCGATACGCGCACCCTTTAATGGCTGTTCTGCGCCATATTCTTCGCGAAGTGCCATAAGCCCTGGCATTTCTGCTTCGGCAAGTTCTATTTCTTTTCTTCCCCAGTCAGCAAGCGTAATGTCTTTTACTTTGTAGGGCACGTAAGTAGTTGTTTTAGTAGCCATAGTTGTATATTTGATTTCTTAGCAATTTTAACGCAAAATTACAGTATTCCATGCCCATTTACAAAAAAATTGATGCACCATATAATACCCAAATATTGGTGTGGAAAATTAAAGAAGATGAAACCGTATTGGAAAGAGACATAGAACTTACTAACTTGTGTATCAACAGGTTAAATCAGATGAAATCTGACATTCATCGTTGTGGATTTTTAAGCGTTCGTCAGCTTTTAGCTGTTGCTGGATACGCAGCAAGTGCACTCCATTATGACGATTTTGGTAAACCGCATTTGACCGATGGAAAGTTTATTTCCATCACACATTCACACCAATTTTCTGCCATTGCTATTGGTGACAAACCTTTAGGGATTGATATTGAAAAAGAGCGTCCTAAAGTGCATCGAATTGCATCTAGGTTTTTAGATGCTTCTGAACTCACACCCAATGCAACAGACCGAATCCGTACCACACAGTGGTGTATCAAAGAGGCTGCTTACAAAGCTTTAGGCAAGAAAGGAGTTAGTTTTTTAAACGATATTCGCACTACAAATTTGGATACCGATCATCCTATGGCAGTAGTTAACCTAAATCAAAAGACAATAAAACTTAAAAATTGGCTGTATTATTGGGATCATTTCTCATGTGCTTTAGCCATTAAATCACAATAATCATGGAAATTTCGGTTGAACTCACACTCACGCCACTTCAAGATCATTTTGAACCACCCATTATTGCATTTATAAAAGCCTTGCGTGCTTCGGGTTGTGCCATAATAGAAACGCCGCTAAGTACACAAGTCTATGGCGAATTTTCAACCGTGATGTCGTTGATTACCAAAGCCACTAAAGAAGCTTTTGAACAAACAGAACATATCATTTTAAATATGAAAGTGGTCAAATCTAACCGCAGTGACTATGAGCCAACTTTTTGAGCTGCTATTTGGGCAATATTCGGCATATCAGTCCATAGATGTAATGCTTGAAATCACCGCTGTCATCTTTGGTTTTTTAAGCGTTTGGTACGCCAAGAAAAACCATATTTGGGTATTTCCAACGGGGCTGATTTCAACCTTAATTTTTGTGTATTTGCTTTGGAAGTGGACACTTCTGGGAGACATGATGATAAACGCGTACTACTTTGTCATGAGTATTTACGGCTGGTACGTTTGGACAAAAAAAACAAACGACCAAGCAACTCCAATAAGCCGCGCAAATACCAAAGAAAAACGAACATCTTTTGTTATTTTCATCATTACGCTGGTGTTAGTTTACTTAGTATATGAATCGGCAGGGAAGTGGACAACTTGGACGGCCTATATTGATACCATAACCACGGCTGTATTTTTTGTTGGTATGTGGCTTATGGCGCGTAGGAAGATTGAAAATTGGATTTTTTGGATTGTGGGTGATATCATTTCGGTACCACTCTATTTTTACAAGGGTCTAACCTTTACAAGTTTGCAATACCTTATCTTTACAATCATTGCCATCTACGGATTTTTAGCATGGAAACACGTCTTAACCAACACAAAAGCAATTGCATAAAAGTAGCCCTATTTGGTCCTGAATCAACTGGAAAAACGACATTGGCAAAAGCTTTGGCAAAATACTACAGCACAACCTGGGTTCCAGAATTTGCCAGAACATATCTAGAGGACAAATGGCATAAATCACAGGAGATATGTGCTCCAGAAGATATTCTGCCTATTGCTGTTGGGCAAATTAAACTTGAAAATGAAGCGTTAAAAAGAGCCAATAAAATTATTTTTTGTGATACTACTTTACTATCCACACAAGTGTATTCAGAAGCCTATTTTGATGGTTGGTGTGACAAAAAAGTAGTACAAGCCAATAAAAAAAATCGATACGATTTATACTTTTTAACGGATATTGACGTTCCTTGGGAGAAGGATTTACTTCGCGATAGACCCAACCGACGCGAAGAAATGTTTCATAAGTTTGCTGCTGCTTTAAAACGGCATAATCTAACCTACACCTTGTTAAGCGGTTCGCATGAACAACGAATAAAATGCGCTATTGAAAAACTAGACGAATTAGATGAAACACACATTTACGCAAAAAGATAAAGTTGTTTTACAAGAAATAGGCATTTCTGAATCGGATGCTCAAGAGCAGTTGCGCTTGTTGCAAAATGGAGCACATTACACCCTGTTAGATCGACCAGCAATACAAGGTGATGGAATTATAGTTTTATCAAATAAAGATATTATCAAATTTGCTACAATTTTTGATACAGAAAAATCTAATTTTTCTGTGTCACGTTTTGTGCCCGCGTCAGGCATGGCAAGCCGGATGTTTAAGTTTTTGCATTTTTTTCTGAAAAGATATGATGCCGATAAAGAAACGCTACGGAGTTATTTAAATCGAGAGAAAACCTATAAGCTTGCTGTTTTTTTAGGCGGTATTGAAAAGTTCCCTTTTTATAATCAAATTCGAAAAGCAATAAATAAAGGACAGAAAGGTACTCTTAATAAAGACTACCGACACCAATTTATACAAAAAACGATTAATAGCCTTGGTACACTACCCAAAGCGTTAATTCCTTTTCATAAGTATGGTACTGAACTAAGAACGGCGGCCGAAGAACAATTGTTTTTTTCAACCCAATTTGTAGCCAATAATGGTAAGATGAATATTCATTTTACTATCCCGCCAGAGACAACTCGTGCTTTTGAGCAACATCTTTCAAAAACAATTTCGTATTTAAATACATCAGCTGACGTTCAAACTCAATTGGGGTTTTCACATCAGCATAAAAGTACAGACACCTTAGCTTGTGAAGAAGATGGAAGTGTATTTCGAAACGAAGATGGCGCACTTGTTTTTCGTGCTGGCGGACATGGTTCTCTCATTGGAAATTTGAATGCCATTGAAGATGAAATTATATTTTTATCTAACATCGATAATATTTCTGTCTCTATTTACCATGAGCAAGCCGCCACGCATAAAAAAATGCTAGCAGGTATGTTGATTTCGCTACAAAATCAAATTCATCATTATGCTCGTGCGTTAGAAAATGATGACACAATTGATTTAATTGAGACAAAAACATTTTTACAAGAAAAACTCAATGTGAGCGTTCCTACATCTATGCAAGGCAATCAACTTATTTTATTTTTAAAACAAAAACTAAACCGCCCACTTCGTGTATGTGGGATGGTGAAAAATGAAGGTGAGCCAGGTGGAGGTCCTTTTTGGGTGGATAATAAGGGTGAAATTAGCCTTCAGATTGTTGAAGGCGCACAAGTAAACACCATAGACAAAAAGCAAAAAGATATTTTCAAAAATGGAACGCATTTTAATCCAGTTGATATTGTTTGTGGGGTATATAATCATGCGGGTGTTAAGTATGATTTAACGCATTTTGTAGATTATGACGCCTATTTTATTGCTGAAAAATCGGTAAATGGCACTGCAATCAAAGCACTGGAACGTCCAGGACTATGGAACGGAGCCATGGCGGATTGGAACACCATTTTTGTGGAAGTGCCAGTGCGTACTTTCAACCCTGTAAAAACCGTAAATGATTTGTTGCGACCTTTGCACCAATCCACATAATTAAATTATATTTGCGTCATCTCTAGGGGTGCCTTACGGCTGAGATTATACCCATCGAACCTGGGCAGGTAATGCTGCCAAGGAATTTTGTTTCACTATAAACCATTGTAAATAATACCCCTTTATTTGCCCATACGCAAATGAAAACCATTATTACATTATTGCTTGCTGGAAGCCTCATGGCGCAACAAGCTAAATCTAACATCGATACATTGACAGTCAATACCGTAACCCTTGAATCGGTTACAGTGAGCGTCCTAAGGGCAAAAGACAATACGCCTATGGCGTTTACAAATATTTCCAAGGCGGAGTTGGAAAAACAAAACTTAGGAAAAGATTTACCAGTACTATTGCGGTTTTTACCCAATGTGGTCACTACAAGCGATGCTGGAGCTGGAGTTGGCTATACAGGAATTCGTGTTCGTGGAAGTGATGCTACCAGAGTCAATGTAACCATTAACGGTATTGCATACAACGACGCTGAGTCACACGGAACCTTTTGGGTGAATTTATCCGACTTTGCTTCATCTGCCGATAACCTTCAAGTGCAACGCGGTGTAGGGACATCTACAAACGGCGCAGCCGCTTTTGGCGCAAGTATCAATCTTGAAACAGAAAAACCATCTGAAAAATCGTATGCGCAGCTTGCCTCTAGTGTAGGAAGTTTTAATACACTTAAAAACACGATAAAATTCTCTACAGGAATTTCAGAAAGTGGCTTTGAATTTAGTGGACGCCTATCAAATATAACTTCTGAAGGGTATATTGATCGCGCTTCTTCACACTTAAAAGGATATTTTCTTCAAGGAACATACAATACAAACAACACCAAAATTAAGGCACTGACTTTTGGGGGACACGAGCGCACCTACCAATCGTGGTATGGGGTTGATCCAGCTACATTGGCATCCAACAGAACCTATAATCCGGCTGGTGAGCAATATGATGAAGAAGGCAATTTGCAAGGCTACTACGACAACCAAGTAGATAACTACAACCAAGATCATACACAATTACATATCGAACAGCGATTGTCCAATAACGCTAGACTCTCCTTGGGCTTAAATTACACCCATGGATATGGCTATTATGAGGAGTTTTATGATTTGTGGTATGATCAAAATGTTAGCTTTAGTGGAGATACTTCATACAGCTATTTAAAATTACCTCCGTTAAGTCTTAACGGACAAGCGATTACGGAAACAGAGAATGCAGTTCGTAAGTGGTTGGATAACGATTTTTATGTGGCCAACCTGATGTATCATTTTACGAATGAAAAACATGACATTAGTGCAGGAGCTTATTACAGCACCTACAACGGAGCGCATTTTGGTGAGTTGTTATGGGCATCTACAGCCAACATCAACCCAAAACATCGTTTTTATGAAAACCGAGGAAAGAAAAAGGATGGTAATGTTTTTGCTAAATGGGATCTTTCTTTGAACGGTAAATGGAATCTATATGCTGATGCACAAGTTCGCTGGATTGATTATTCGGTAGCAGGGGAAGTGGCCGGTCCTGAAACATTTACTGTTAATGACGCACATACTTTTTTTAACCCTAAAGCTGGGGTAGTGTATCAACCCAATCCCGCACATCAACTCTACGCGTCCTATGCAAAAGCACATAAAGAGCCCAACCGTACAGACTACGAAAACGGCAATCCCGTTCCTGAAGAATTAAATGATTTCGAATTAGGTTGGCGTTGGAAAACAGAAGCGGTATATGTAAATACGAACCTGTATTATATGGATTATAAAAACCAGTTGGTACTAACGGGTGCTCTTGATGACGTTGGCGCTCCAATTCGTCAAAATTCAGGAGATAGCTTCCGAAGGGGTATTGAGATAGACGCTGGTTGGGCATTTGCGCCCCATTGGCGTTGGCAAGCTAATGTTTCTTGGAGTAAAAACCGAAATAAGGATAAATATTTTGAGCGCGATGGCGCTTTACAAGCCTTAGGCGACACGCATTTGTCGTACTCTCCTTCGCTAATTGCATCTGATCAGTTGACCTATGTTCGCGATAGGTGGTCTATTTCACTGGTTAGTAAATTTGTTGGTGAGCAGTACATGGGTAACATCAATGCCGAACTCTCAAAATTAGAGAGTTACTCAATTCAGGATATTCAGTTTCAAGCGGTTTTATTAAACAAAGAGAACGCCCCTAGATTAGATGTAAATGTTCACTTTTATAACCTTTTTAATGAAGTATTTAGTTCAAATGGGTATTTCTATACCTATGACGACGATTGGAGTTCGCCAACTGCAATCACAACCATAGAAGGTGTGGGCTATTATCCGCAGGCAGGACGCCATGTAATGGCAGGACTTACGCTGCGGTTCTAATTGTAAATTCGCACCGCAGTTCCATTTTGCTGCACCTTATAAAACAGTAGGCTATAGGTTGCCCCTTCCGTAAGGGGTTGACCTGTAGCCAAACTGTACTGAATGTCTTCACAAGGGCATGAGCCTGTAACTCCGTTGATTTGAACCGTGGAGCAGTTATTAGGTGCATGGTTGGGACAACTTGCTTCCCACGCCATAATGGTTCCAGAGAGGTTAAATAACAACAATCCTTTGATGCCGCCATTCCCCCAATACAAGCTCCCTCCTTGATAATTTAGGTTGTCAAAAGCAGGAAGTGCCAAATTGATGTTTTGGTCAAATCGAACTTCGTATAAGTATGGATTGCGTTCTACAGTGTTTTCGGAACAGGCTAATAAAACAATAAACAACCCAAAAACAACATATTTCATGTGTGTAAAACGCAAGAAAAAGGAAAATTGTATATTTGCATTCATCCCTTAAACATAAGGGATTTTTTAATAATACCCCATGAGTAAAGTTTCATATTATACCGCCGAAGGTTTAAAAAAGTTAAGAGAAGAACTCAATCATTTAAAAGATGTTGAACGTCCGCGTGCGTCACAGGCTATTGCCGAGGCGCGCGATAAGGGAGATTTGAGCGAAAATGCCGAGTACGATGCTGCTAAAGAAGCGCAAGGTATGCTCGAAATGAAAATTGCCAAACTTGAAGAAACACTGTCTGGTGCACGCATCATTGACGAATCACAATTGGATGTTTCTAAGGTTTTGGTGCTCTCAAAAGTGCGTATCAAAAACCTAAACAACAACATGGAAATGAATTA